>OULL01000020.1_pt1 | contig 72456 bp, 67 predicted proteins | sample 1694911 | NCBI WGS metagenome assembly OULL01 (sample SAMEA3914813, study PRJEB12502) | metagenome | biome: forest; material: soil | place: Canada | collected 2011-07-07 | depth 0.3 m
ATTGATGATGAGCCTTGATCTGGTTATCACCGTCGATACGGCGATTGGCCATCTTGCCGGTGCACTTGGTCGACCAGTATGGACGGTTTTGCAAAAGGTACCCCACTGGGTTTGGATGATGGACCGTACCGACAGCCCTTGGTACCCTTCCGTTCGGCTGTTCCGTCAAAATGAACGTGGAAATTGGCCAGAATTGTTCGAGCGTGTGGCACTTGCTTTGAGTGAGCACATTCACGGCCAAAGCATTGCGCCGGATCGCCCAGTTATAAACGATTGAATAGAGCTCATTCCATAAATAGGGTCTGTTAAATTTTTCCGCCATGTGTTAACTTTTGCGCATGGCTAGAAGAGACGAACTTACCGACGATCAGTGGGCGATCGTGGAGCCTTTGATCCCGGAACCGGAGCGCCAAGCGGACGGAAAAGGCCGGCCACCCGTGCATGACAACCGATCTGTCATGAACGGCGTGTTATGGGTGCTGCGAACCGGGGCTGCCTGGAACGACTTGCCGGATCGATTTCCATCGTCAACCACCTGTTTCAGGCGGTTTTCGGTCTGGGTGGGCGACGGTGTGATGCGTCGCATCCTGGAAGCGCTGGCGCAGGATCTCGAAGAGCGCGGCAACATCGATCTGGCGGAATGCTTTATAGACGGCACCTTCGTAGTGGCGAAAAAGGGGGCTCCAAAGTGGGAAAGATCAAGCGGGGCAAGGGTACGAAGCTCATGGTTATTGCAGACGCTCATGGTCTTCCTGTCGCCGTGCACACGGCTTCTGCTAGCCCACATGAAGTCACCCTTGTCGAAGCTACGCTCGAGAATGCGAAATGACATGCCAGCCTGCTTGGCCCAGACGTCGATCGGCTGGCTCGGCGTGAGCAGGTTGCCCAGGCCATGCCAAGGTACGGCGCCGACGTAGGCCATATTTTCAACTTGATGACTCATTGCGAATTTCCTTTCGTAAAAAAATGCGCACAGCACGTCCGCCGGGCGAAGCCCTGCAAGACGGCCGTGCGCATGCTTGGAAGTTAGGGGAGGGGAGTTAGGGATCCGGCCAGCACGACCGGATCGAGGCAGAGATGCTTATTGACGTTCAGAAACCGACTGGTTGCCGGCGGAGCGCCGGCGTCAAACCAGGAAAGTCAGGCCGAAGCAGACGATCCAGACGATGAAATACGCCAAATTGTGTTTCAACGACTTGGCGCGCTGGAAGAGATACACCGGAACCAGCCATGTCCATCTCGAAAACTTGGACGTATCGTGGCCCGCCTTGCGGAGCTGCCGCGCATCGCGGAAGCTGAGCCCGATGTTCAAGCCAAGCGTGATATACCAGAACTTGCTGTCCGAGACTGCCGCTTCCGCCACCGGGCCGTCGCCATAAACCACCACGGCAAAGATGTATTCAAGGATCAGGCCGATGATGGGTGCGAAGGCCAGCACCCACACGACGGTATTGCCGACGTGCCTGGCTGGCAGGGGAGGCGGCGCGCTGTTGTCCAGGTGTGCGCCCAGTTCCGTATCTTCAATCCTTTGCCAGTCGGCGAGCCCCGATTTCCAAACCGCCGATCCCCTGGCAAGGATTCCTGATTGGATCAGGCCGACGATATTGGCCATGGTGACCGGTCCCAGCCTCTGGCCGTTTTGCTCGTAATACCAAATGTTGTCTTCCGTTGCATTGGCGTCCACGTATTGTTTCCTCCTTGGTAAAGTAAATTCGCCGCCGAGCGGACCCGGCGGCATGGGCTTGTCAAAATTCGAGTGGTTGGACGATCACGCCATGCAGCGTGACGTTGAAGTGCTGATGGCGCTCGATCGCTTCGGGGCTCATGTCGCTGTTCTGCGGAACGCCCATCTTCCAAATGGTTTCCTGTACCACCTGGCCCTTCTCGTCGACGACGCGGTCGGGGCCATCCATGACCAGGTCGACGCCGAAGACCGCAGGATCCTTGCTTGGGTCGGCAGTTCCGGAAAACGACTCGCAAAACAGGCCACGATCGACATCCCTGGTGCAGATATCCGAGGCGAAACCTTTCAAGGGCTTGCCCTTATCCCAGGTGACCTCATAGGTGAGATGGCCGTCTTTCTCGTCCCAGCGCTGTTCCTTCCCGTCCTTGACCAGTTCGACGAGCGCGCGGGAGTTGTCCGCAATGCCCGGGTTGACCAGGCTGACTGTCGACGCCATCTTGCCGTTGTCGAACCAGGTTTGCTCCTTCCAGGTCTGGACAACGCCATTTTGGTATTGCGCCTCTTTCAGCAAGTGGCCGTCCTTGTCCCACTTCTGCTGCAGGCCATCGCGGATGCCGCCCTTGAAATTCAGCAGCAAGCGGCCGCCGGCGCCGCGGCGATCCATCGTGCCGTCGAGCTGCCCATCCTTGTATTTGAAGTCGCCGCCCTGGACGTAGCCGGTTTGCCGGCCATTTTTCCAGTCCAGATCGGTCAGCAACTGGCTGCCCGAGGCATCCCAGACCTTTTCTTCCCCCTCCTTGACGTTGTTCGACCAATTGATGACGTGCAGCAGTTTGCTGCTGGCCGGGTCGAATATCTCCTCCTTGCCGTCCTTGGCGCCGCCCTTCCAGTGCAGGCTGGCCACCAGCTTGCCGGAATTCATATCCCATTTTTTCTCGTCCCCGTCGCGCTTGCCATCGGTGAATTCGACTTCCGCTACCTTGGTGCCGTTGTTGGTGGTGCAGGTGAACGTGCCGTCCAGCTGCCCCTTTTTGACATGGAGTTCGCAGTCTCCGACGTTTAGCAGCTCGTTGAGCGGGTAGTGGGTGACGGTGCCCGTGAACGGATCATCGGCGTTGAGCTTGTAGATCAGGCCGTTGACTTCCCTGGTTTGGCGGGCGTCGATCTTTTCGCTGCAGCCTTGCAGGAGTATCGAAGAGAGGCCAATAAGTGCCACGGCCACCGGCCGCATGGTTTTGAATCGATTTGGCATGCTGTTTTTCCTTGCTTTGAAATTTGAAAATGTGAAAGTCAAAATTGCCCGCAACACGCTTGTGCTCGACATATCGCCTGTGCTCCGGCTAAGCAAAGCCAAGCTTTGCCTTAATGTGACGATAAGTCTACATTTGCAAGTATGCCATGCAGATCGGATTTTGTGACGATTAGTCCGTGTACGATTAGTCAACAAAGTGGGTTAATGTGGCGGTGCCACAAAAACCACTTTCCATTCGCTTTGGCGACAAGATCAGGGACCTGAGAAAAGCCCGCGGGCAATCTCAGGAGGAGTTTGCCGACCAATGCGGCTTTGACCGCACCTACATCAGTGGCATCGAACGGGGGAAGCGAAACCCATCGCTAGCGGCCATCGAAACCCTGGCCAAGGCCCTTGGCATTTCGGTGGCCAAGCTGTTCGACGGGATGTAGTAAAGACGTCAGGCAGCTATTCGTCGTCCGGCGCCCCGGCCGGCCAACTCTGGGATGGCCGGCTCGAAGGGTGGTGATACCCCTGACGATGCTGCTGGTATTGTCGATACATCCAAGCGTCCCCCAAGCCCTCGTCCTCTTCCTGGACAAAATCACTCTCGCTGAATTTGTGTTTGCACTCCAGACACTGGAAGTTGTTCAGCAGATGAGCGTCGATGAATTCACCCAGTCTGGCACCGGCAGCGCCGCCGGCGGTTCCTGCGACCAGCGCATTGATAATTGTGTTGGCGCTTCTGCCAATCGGCGGGATTGGAAATTTGCCGACGACGAACCGGCTAACAGCACCAATCGTGTATCGGCCGGCTTGGCTAGATGCGCTCAATGCTCCGGCTACGGTGCCGATGAACGCGCCAATTTTCTTTGCATAATCATTGCTCTTGATGCGAGGGGACTGGCATTTGGGGCAAACGTAAGTCATGGCCAATTCTCCGATTTTTGCGTATTAACACTAACGATTGGTGGTGGTGAGATCACGGTGTGCATCTTTGCGTACCTTGTCGATGTACTTGCCGAAGCAGGCGCAGGTGAGGAATCCCGCGACGAACACGATTGCGAATGCTGCCAGATGCTCTAACGGCACGTTGCCGTTGTGGTTTCCCATGATTCTTCCTTTCAGATAGGTACGGAATTCGGCAGTTATGCCGAGACAATGGATATTCAGTTTGCCAAACGGCATATTCACCACTGGCTGGCGCCGGGTGACGGTCAGTGGAGAGTTGATTGGAAGCGGGGAGAGCGGCTGATTCGAAGTAGCGCCTTAGCCATGCGGAAGTAAGAATCACGTGAAGCGCCTGGTCGGCACATCGTGCCACGGCGGCGGAACACCGCCGCCTCATTGAGAATGAAATGTTGCGTCGAGCGGCCGGCTTGGAGATCGACGGTGGCGATCATTTTCCAGATATTGCGTGTCTCCCAGCGGAGGCGTTCGCGCAGATTGGTATCTGCGATAACGCGCTGTCGCATGGGTAAATCGTGAATCGGCATTTTCATGAATATATGTCTCCGAGTAGGTTGTTCATGCCAGCAATTGATCATCATTTCACGATGCCGATTGGGGCGCCTGTTTTCATGACATAAAGACCTGTTGAGCCTAGATGTCACGACGGGATATATGTCTGAAAAAATCTGGAATGCAAAATACGAACAGGCCAAACAATGCGCATGCGCAACCCGCACGGTTAGCTAGGTAGCGGACCGCCCTTACACTTCTTTTTTTGATGTGCAGCTGGTTCCCGTAAATCTCAGATGTTACGGAGAAAAATTACAACGTCGCTCCTTCATATAGGCAGAAAGGAGCAATGCTGTCGGTGCACCGATTCCAAAGGACCGAATAGGATGAATGCGCCGCGTACGGCTTGTCTGCCGACTCTTGAGGTTCTTGAAAAATCAACTTGAAGGTAAGACGAAATGAATATCGCGCAATGCACGGCAAATGGGGTTGTTTACACCGCTTTTGAATTTTCCCGACTACACCCGATCGATCTTCGTCACATGCGACGATTGCTTCGTTGTCCCGAGTGCAATGGACCAGCTTTTTTCCGACGGTCTTCCCGCAATGGCGGCGATCCGTGTTTTGGCGCACGGCCACACGCCGAAGGATGCCATCTAGCCGCGCATGATTATGTCAGGCCAGACGACGACATGGCTGAGAATCAGATTGGGATTTCGTGTCCATCTGCGCGAATAGTCGTAGATTTTGGCTATGGAGCTTACGATAATGGGGTGGCAGCCGATGCTGCGCATGGTACACCTGAACAAGGTTGGGACGATTCGATTGGCGGTGTTGGAGGCACTACGGCCGGTCGGGTGCATCGCCGTTTGGGTTCGCTATTGCGGATGCTGATCCAGAATCCTGGTCTTGGACGTTCGAATCAAATTCTGGAGGTTTTCGGAAATGAAATTGCTGCCAAAAATATTTTTATCCCTCTTCTCGATGTTACGGATCGGCTGGAGGGGCGCCACTTGCTGTTTTGGGGAATGCTGTCGGATGCAAGATACGATTCCAGTCACCCAGATCGTCAACTTTGGCTCAACGGTGGGGGGCGTAACAACGTCAGCTTTTGCGTTCAGGCAATCCATGTTGACCACATCCTTCGTCGTTATCGCACTGCCGAACTAGAGGACTTTGTAGGTGCTTACGCACTGATTTTTGGGCGGCTTCGCGTTTCGCAGGACAGCAAACATTACTGCATCATAGACGACCCGGACTATCTGGCGCTTCGGCTAACTTGAATATTTATTGATAGTGAAAGAATTCTGGTAAGTTGGCACCATGCGCCAAGTATGGCGACTTGCGGAGCTGCATTCAGGGGGCGTCAACGCTCCTCAAGTTAGCGGCGCGATGTCAATACCCAAGCTTGCGCGGGTCGGCAAAATGTTAAGCGCAGTTCCGTCGTGCGTTTCGCCACGTTCCGTATGCTTGCCAGCCTGGTGGCGCGCGACGCCCGCGCGTCGTCGCGGGAATCGCGATGCCCCCTGCGGTCGAAGGTAGAATGGACACGGGACAACGCGTGCCGTTCAGGCTGGAAAGGAAGCCATGGGATTATCAGGTCGTAGGGTGTTGGCGTTTGCGGCGGCTGCCGGTGCGATCGCGTCATGGTTCTTCGAGCATTTGATCGAGCACATGCTGTTCGAGTGGATTGGCCGCGCAGCGGAGCCGCTGACGGAATACGCCGTCCCGGCTTTCTTTGCCGTCGTGTGCGTATGGTGCATGTGGCCTGGATTGCTTGGCATTATCACCGGGCACGCCAAGCGGGACGAGCGGCCGGGCAAGTCTGGTCCGCAGAGCCAAGCCGTCGTCGCGCAAGCGCGTTCCGATTTCATGCCGATGAAGGACGCGGCCAAGCTGGCCTACACGGAAGCGAGGCGGGTCAAGTCGCACTGGGCCGCGATCGCGGAATCGTCCGCCGACGATCCAATCCTCCATGACGATATCGCGCGGGATACGCGGATTCTCAACGCCATCGCAAACTTGATCGCCGGCCTGATTCCCATCTACGGGGAGGCGACTCCATCGACGGTCCGCGAGCCGATTTCCGCCGCCAAGGATTCCACCAGTTGCCGCTTTTCTGGTGGTGGCGTCTTATTGCGCTTCATGCTCTTGGACAAGACGGTCTACAAGAACATCTGCGTTCGGTCGGAGGATTTCGACGAGGTCATGGCTTCGCTCGACAAGAATTTGAAAAAGACGACGTCGATTTGACGATGCCGCTTATTTCGTCCAGCACACCAAGCTGAGGATCAGCGATGGATGGTCCCGGATGACGTAGGAATGCTCGTCGAATTTGAACCCTAGCTTGAACGACCCATGCTCGTCCAAGAGGATGTCTTGATCCTCGTAGATGTTTTCGATGCGTTTCTCCCTGCCTTCGCGGTCCAGGACGTAGAAGTAATACTTATCGTGGGGATCGCCTCCGCCGCTAGAGAATAGAAAGCTGATGCGCGCCCAGGAATGCTTCGGGGCGCGGACTTTGATCGTCGCCACGTGCTTCAAACGCAGGAAATCGAGGCGTCCTTCGAATCGAGTGACGAGGTTGATATCTGCACCTTCGAAGTTATAAAAGAACGTGCGCCTGTCGATGTAGGAGCCGACGAGCATCCGTTCCAAATCCTCCGAGTCCACCTTTCCCATCTCGGCGATCTGCTCGGCAAGCCTCTTCGACGACCTGAGGGATGCTTCGAATATCCAAACCGCGAAAAGCGCGAGCATCACGACGGCCCATTGTTGGAGCGACACCATCTGCGCCAGCTTGTATGCCTTGAAATCGTCGGGATTGGAGGCGATGCCGGTCTCGTCGCGTATCCCGGCGAGGACTGGCCACCATGCGGCCCAGAGCACGCCGATCCATTTTCCCCATAGCCCTTCCTTCCAAAGCATGGCGAGATGGGCGCGGCGCCGGCGGATGAATTCAAGCATGTGTTGGCCTATGGGTGTGGGCATCGGTGTCGGCTATGCTTGTCCACGGCGAAGAGCTGCGAGGATGCCTCACTGCGCCGCGAGCAGCTTGCAATGGAGCGCCATCCCATATGCTGTCTCGAAGTGAGGAGCTAGGATGCGTCCCATTGCCTTGTGCTGCGAGATGACTGTGGCTTTGTCGCCGTTGCCGAGCCGCTCGGTGAAGATCAGCCAAGCGAAAAGGTGCGGCGTGGTTTGCGACAACGAGTGGCCGCAGTCGCGGGCCAACTGGGTGGCTTTCACATCGTCCGATATGACGGCTTGGCGAGTTTTCATGGCGAAAGCTATGGACGAGAGCTCGCCCTTGCCCAAGCTCTTCCGGCTCTCGAGCCTGGCGATGTCGAGCAGGTCGTCGATAGAGCAGGAATGGATTTCGAAATCCTTTTGTCGCCTGGATTCGGTCAGTCTTTCGATGAGCTCTTGCTCGGACCGATTGATCGACTTCCTTGGTTTGACAGTCAATTCGTATTGGACGAAGCTGGTCACGCAAAAAACGCAGCCGGCGCTCTTCGCGGCGACGTATAGCGCTTTCGACGAAAGGATATTCCATACGGCGCAGGTGTCGGCGACGTTGACGGGATGGAATTTGGACGGGTCAATCGCCATGGAGCGCGCATCCGTAAAGCGCCGCGATCTGAGCCGCTTCGGTTTCGGTCGACAAAAGAGCCTCGGCCAAACGGCCGAAAGTTATCTTGCCCTGCCGCAGAGCGTCGAAGCATAGCGACACGTAGAAGTCGGACAGGCCGAGGTCCAGCAAATGCTCCTTGCGCTCGCGCTGCGTTTGCGAAAGCGACGCAGGCAGCTCCGGGTCGATTTTTAGATCGCGTGGAACGCGCAGCGAGCGGAAATGTTTGGACCGCTCCGCGTCGATCAAGCGCGCCGATTTGAGGGCGTAGCCCAACGCTTCGCAGCTCACGCGAAACTTGTTGGCCTGCGCCACGAAGTCGTCGTCGCTCCACGACTTGGGGTCCGGCAGCTTCGCCAAAAATGCCGGTGGCATGAGGTAGCAGGATGCGAACCTGTTCGCGCGGCGCTCCAACAGATCGTCCTTGCTTGCGCTGGAAAAAGAAACGCTGGCAGGTTGGTCGGAGTCGAAGATCGCGTGCGCGGCTTCGTGCGCTGCGCTGAATCGTTGGCGATACACGTCCTCGTTGATGTTGACCAGGGCGCATTTGCCGGCGACCGGATGCTTGATGAACAGCCCCGAAATTTTTGAATTGCCGAGCTTGCGGCGGAAAACATGGATGCCGATGGACCGGAAATCGTCGTAGATGTTCATCGGGACTTTGTCGTCTCGGTAGCCAAGCAGATGTCGGAGCGCGACAGCTGCGTCGGTGCCATGCTTCTTGACTTTGTCGCCTTTGGGCTCGAAGGAGAAAGGCTGGATCCGGCGGCCCAGCAATTCCATTAGGAGGGCTTCGGTTTCGCAAAGGTAGAGGAAATCTTGGACCGCGCGGCGGTCGCTCTTGGAGAAGTCGCCGCCGTGCGCGCGGTAGAGCGTCGTCGTTTGCTCGAACGGCGCCAAGGTCTCGTCGGAGATGAAGAACTTGAAGTCGCAGCGGAAATGGTCGGCGATGATGAGCACTTCGTCGCCCGTAGGCGCCAGCTTGCCGTTTTCGATGGCGGCGAGACGCACTGGCTCGATGCCGGTGGCCGACGCGACCTCCTCCACGCTCTCGTCAAGCTGAACGCGGTATTTGGCTACTTTCGCCCCAAGCGATTTGATGTCTATCCCCATGGCTGGACATCATATTAGGTTGTTGCATAATGGTCAATTGCTGGGCCGTTGTTGAATCGCCAAAACGGCTTCGCACGATGGACGAGGCGATATAACCAACTTGCTGCCATGCCCGGCGCGCCGTCAATGTCGAACGTAGCCAGGATCAAGCAACTGGCTTCGCTTTCATTGGAGAGGCTGCTCGGCGCCGATGCGAAAAAATCCGGTCAATTCGGATTCAAAACGTAGTCCAAAGCTTCCGCATCGGTGATGGTTTCCTCGGCAAGCATTTCATCTTGATCCGGGAAGGGCGAGCGTGGGAATCTTTCAAGGTTCGCCAAGTCGACCGGTTGCCCGATCAAATGCAAATACAAGCCTCTCGACAGCGAATAGATGTCGTCCAAAATGTTCGCGGCATGCACAATGCCAGCCAGATCCATCCCATCGACCCGCATCAGGCCATCTTGGTCCTTCCCTTTCGCTTCTTGCAGATATTTTTTCGAGAGCATTATGTGGTCGCCAGATATCTTGCAAGTCAAGTATCGGTCGATGGCGACCCGAATTTCTCCGAGCAATGAATGCGCGATTTTTTTGGTGGTCTTTCCGGCATGGATGTCGAAGGACAGGAAGACGCCAAGGTCGAGGCAGCGTTCGAGCATGCGGAATTTGAACGGCACGGGCTGATTCCCGATATTGATCGCGCCCATGATCATCCAAAGGATGTGCTTGCGTTTCGCTAACGTAGGTTTTGTTATCGACAGATCATAGTTGTGTCGAAAGGGCTCCGTGAAGCTGGTCAGCCGATGTATCTTTCCCGAAGAAGTCGGCCTTTAAAGCATGGTGGCGAGGTTGCTCAGCAGTTCATCCGCCAGACCGTCGATGACTTTTTTCCGTTCAAGCACATCTCCGATATTGAACTGGACCCGCAGGCAGGCGACGATGTCGCCGAAGGTTGCGAACTGGTGGACCCAGTTCGCGACGGGCAGTTCGCCCTCGCCTTTGGCTGCCGCTTTCATTTCGTCTTTCCTGCACACCTCGGCAATAAAGGCGGAGATGAGCCCGGCGTCCGTTGCGAATTTGCTGGACAGCTTCGGTATTTTGTCCGCCGCCACTTCGGTGATTTCCTTTTCTTCGAGAAGCTGGCCTTTCAGGTGTCTTGCCAGATCGCCGCGTTCCTCAATGATGGTCCATACGTCTTTCCGTACGAATGCGAGGATGCGGGTCTTGCCTTGCTTCGCCTTCTCGTAGGCCGCCCGGTATTCCATCTGCGTGATGGTCGCGTTGGACGCTTTCGAGTAGAGGCCGCCGGCTCGGGAGCCGATCAGCAGAATGAAGTAGTCCGAATTCTCCACCGTCTTGAAGCACGCATCGTATGAATTCTTGTCGAGATCGTGCTGGAAGTCGTTGAACTCGGACATGTTCACCGTGTAACCGAGCCTTTCGAGATAGTATTTCAACGAGCTCCGCATGTCGGCGAAATCGAAGATGGTCGACGAGATGAAGATCGAAGGCTTGTTGTTTGCGGGGTCCATCGTGGCCTCTGGTTCGTGGATCGGATGGCGCCCACAGCCGATGAGCGCCAAGAGCTTCCTGATTGCGGACGCGGCGGCCTAGCGGACGGTCGAGGCGAGCGCCGCGAGCATGCGTTCAGGGCTTGAAGTAGCGGTGTAGGCGGCCCTTTCCCGAGTCGACGACCTTGCCGGACTTGACCAGGGCGGCCAGGGCCGGGGCCATGCGGTTGCCCAACGCCTTCCGCTGCTCGGCCGTGGGCTCGAAGCCGAGCTTGGCGACGGCGGCAGCCAGGATGTCGGGGCCGAACTGCGGAGCCTGCGTCACCAGGCCGGCCCAGAAGTCGCCGCCGGTGCGGGGCAGGGCTTTTGGAGCGAGCGCCAGCTTGCGCGGACGGCCTAGCTTGGCGGACCTGGTTTCGGCGATTTTTGACGCGATGGGCTTGCCTCCGCGCTTGGTTTTGGGGGCGAGGTCTATCGTATTCTCTCCGCCAACTATTCCACCGCCGCCGAGGCTTGCGATCTGGGCCAAGGCCTGCTCGAGGCCGACGATCTGCGTGGCGTAGTAGGCGTGCCCAGTTTTGGAGTGCTCCAGTTCAGCTTGCAGCGCCGCGCGCGCGGCTTCTAAGTTCGACATCGATATCCCTGACATGAGATGTTGTTGAAATGTGGGCATGGAAGGTGAAAAGCGTTTCTCGATGCTTCGTGGAAATTATCCTTTAGGGCTCGTTGTTGTCGTCATCGTAGCCAAAATATTTGTCCTCGGGAGCGTAGAACTCGGCGGGGTCGTATATCTGCGTCTTCTTATACCGGTCTCCAACATCGACCGCTGCGAGACGCGAAAGCCCTGAGATTTTCAGTCCGCAAGCAATGCATTCGAACTGGTTTGGCAAGAATTCCTGCTGCTCGATGATATTTCCGTCGACGAGCTTTTGAACAGGCGGGGACACGGGTTCGCCCACCACCATGGCAAAAGATTCGCAAGCCGGGCAATCCACGCGATGGCCGTCTTGCTTGGTGGCCCAAATCGAGGCTTTCGCGCTCAGCACGGCGCGCTCTTCTTTCGTCTTCGCGTTCCAAACTTTCTTGTGGGCTTCGACATCGCCCTTGACTGCTTTGGCGCTTTCGTCCGCTGCTGCGGCGATCTGCTCCTTCGCAGCCTTGGCTTCCTCCTCGCCGATAAAGTCCTCAAGCGACATACCCATGGTGGAGAGCAGGGCCGAGCATGTGTCATAGAAGCGCGGCTGCCAAACAGAGCTCTTGACGCCGTCGAAAGCGGCTTCTCCCGTGTGCAGCTCCGCGTTGCGGCGCCCGGTATGGAAGGTTCCGAACGATGCGTTTTCCTTTTTGAAGTCAGGCAGAATCAATACGAGGCGCTTGAACACTTCGCTGATCGCGATCGATTTGGGGGAATACTTCTCCTCGGTAGGTTGAAAGCCCAAGGACGCGTAAAGGCTCGACCATCCGTTGTCGGTGTCGGCGAGCAGCGCCGGACTGACGTTCGCCAACGCGGCCCGCGCTAGGAATTCAAGCGACAGCCCCGACCAAAGGGCATATTCCCACTCTTCGCTGTCGCATTCACCCATGCGTTGGATGTAGCGCTGCGCTTTGTTGTATAGCGCTTCGGGGTCCCAAGTTGTCGGCGTCGCCGATGGCGTTATTGATTTCTTCAATGCAGTTCCCCCAAATAAATGCGTTGAATCTTCCGGTCGGCGCGATCGGCGGGGATTGGCGATCGTGCATGCAGCACCCGCCAATTGTCGATCAAGAGCATGTCGCCAGCTCGCGCGAGGGCTATCGGCTTGGGCGGGAGCTTTCCGAGTTGCGCCTTGAACCCTGCTTCCGCCACCGCGCCTATTTTGCTCGCTGGTTCGATGAACTCCTCGTCCCACCGGAGGCAATATCCCTCTTCCTTCGGTTCATACAGCCGCAGCAGGGGTATGCTTCCGTTGCGCGGGCGGCGCGGCTTGAATATGGCGCGTGACAGCATGTTAGCCGGCAAGTCCTTGAAGATCGCTTCCCCATCCAAGAGCATAGTCGGAACGTCCGCGTAGCCTTTCACGCATCTTAGCAAAAGGTAGCGCGGAGGCGCCCGCCAATGAGCGAGGTCAGTATGCAATGGAAAGCGGCCGAGCCCGTAGATTCCGCTGTATGTGTTCGGCGTCGAGCCCGCGCGCGGAACCAAATCCTGAACAAGGCCGCCGCTCCACGGAGTCATGGGTCGTCCAAACTCATGGGCGACCGCGGCTATGCCGACTTCAGGGCGGTAGCTGTCGATGAATACATATCCTTTTTTTGCGATGCTCTCCATGATTGCGCGTAGCGCAGGCAGGTCCGCCGGATTCAAGAGCGGCTTCCTGTGATGGTCCGGTAGAACGCCGGGTAGACGTTCATCTTGAAATAGTCGTCCAAACGCTCTTGATCCTTCGCGTTCGGAGGGAAGGGCGAGCTATCGGAGATCGCCTTGGCGTTGACGTGGTTGGCCTCGTTGATTTCCCAAGCCACGACCGTCTGGTAGTCGCCGCCGAGCAGGCCGCCTTTCCACGACACCGCCAGCTGTACCACGATGCTGCTTTGAAGCTTAGTCACCGACGACGAGGCTAGGACGGGCTGCTTGCCCATCGGGTGGGCGATGGCTTGGATGGACGATGCCAACTTGCCGCTGTTCTGCTCGATGACGCTGCGGACCGCCGTGTCGGCGCGGTCTGGCCATGGGATGACTTGGGTTCCGATACCCGTTTGCGCCGCAAGTCGGTTGATGTCGTCCTTGCCTTGCTGATTGGATGTCTTGTAGGCGATCCAAGCGCCGACGCACAGGATTAAAACCAGCGCGAGGGCCTGCTGCCAAATCGGCCAGCCCTTCCTTGCGGGCCCGCCGGCTTGATATTGTGGAGCGGTGCCCGCTACGTGATGGGAGTTCAGGAGGGCCTTCTGCTGCTCGGCATAGACGGATGGCGAGATTAGTCCTTTGTCGTGCATCTCTTTGAGTTCGCGCAACTTGCCTTGGATATCCATGCCGTGCCCCCTTTTGGTCGCGTCGATTTGAATGCCCAATTCTTCTTAAGTTGAAAGGGCTTCGACCTGGCGAACAATTCTAACGCAGTTGATGACTGGTGCTGCGGGTTTGGGCGCATTGACGAGCTCACGCGGACCCGCCATGCAAATTGTGAAATTCCTGTCGCACCGAGCAAGCTCAGAATTAACACTTCGATTCGGTGGGCATCCGCATTGTTGTTTTTCTTAGAGCCACTGTCATTTCTACGAGGTGACCGCTTGGACGACGGACTGCCATAATCGGCAGACCCTTGGACTGCAAGGTGCGCAATGCCATCCGCTGCGTAGAGCGTCTTTTTTTGGGCTTTCGAGGCAACCGAAAGTTTCGTAGCTGCGACTACGGATGGTTGGCATTCCAATTTTCTATTGCATGGCGATGCGGAGGACACGGCGGGGAGCTGTGGACGGGGTGGAGGCTGCGATTTCTTAGGAGGTGACGGTGTAGCGATTCGACGTAGTTCAACTGGGAGAGAAAAATGAAAAGAATTGGTTCTTGCGGATCGTTCGCGGTCCATGGATTCGTGTGCGCTTTGGCTTTGGCGCTTGTCGGCTGCTCGACGCTGACCCAGACGCCCGAAGTCTATCCGCCGGCGACGCAAGGTCCGACCGTCGACACCTTGCTCGACCATATTGCGTGCGAGCTCGCCGATGCGATGAGGAAGCGCGAACTGCCGAAGGATTCGACGGATCCTCTGAACGCGGAGCAAAGGCTCTGGGCCCACCTTAAAAATGACAATTTCGTGGCGACGGTCAATCTGACGTTGACGGTCACGGACAACGAGGGGGTCAATCCATCCATCGGGTATTCGCAGCCCTTGGCATTCTTCGGAGGAGGCGAGCAGGACGCCGTGAAGGGAGCCTCCTACCCCTACCATAGGAATGCGTCGCTGGGCGGCCAATACACGCGGTTCCAAGACAAGAACTTCGTCGCCAATTACTTCATCGACTTGGCGCGCATCGAAGATGTAGCCACCAAGGAGAAATGCCCGCCCGTGGAGAAGGATGCGCGGGATCGCGTGGGCACGTTGGGTGGCTCGTTGAGGCTTGACGAGACGGTGGGCAATGGATTGTCGGCGATCCATGCGACGTCGAAATACAGCATCTATAGCGCGGTCGGGCCGAAATCGGAGCCGGACACGGCCGTGGTCGCAGGCGCGCGCGATCAGGTTGCGCCGAAAGTCCAGCCGCAGGGCAAGGATGGAGCGGAAGCGAAACAGCCGGCGCGGATTCCTTTGTTCGGGGACCTGGTGCCGCCTGAGCCGCTCGCTCCTCCGAAAGTGGTTGCGGCCCCCGAGGTCGAATCAAGTTCGGTTGCGCCACGCGTGGAGTCGGCCGATTCGAATGCCTCTGGCGGGTTCGAGCAAAGCGGAGCGGCGTTTGCGACGGGCGGCGGCGGAGTCGCTTCGTTCACGACCAAGATCGACTTCAACGTTGCCTGGGGCGTCAATGGCGGACTCGGCTGGACTCTATTGAAGGAGACTGGACCGGCGGGAAGCTCGGCCCCGCTGCTCAGCTACGCGAAGACGTCTCTCGATTCGATCTCCATAACCATGGCGCCGACGTGCCGGTCCAATGATCGATTGGCTTTTACTATGAGTAGCAAGGACGGCAAGGGCATGACGATCGTTGGTTTCGAACCTGGGAAAAGCACGGACGTCCATACGACAAACTTGCTTGCTAAGAGCGTCGAGTCGATAACGCTGGGGGCCGATATCGCAACTGGCGAGAAGGATCCCCCGACGGTGTTCACGTCCAAGAATCCGGGGACGGTCGTATTGGTATCGCCGAAGCCCGCTATTGGTTCGGTTGCCTGGAGCGGATATGCAAGCGCGAGCTTCGGCGAGAAACATGAACGGCAAACTGCGCACCTCGTGGGAGTCGTTTCGAATTTGATCACCTCGGCCCCGATCGGAAAGATCGATTTGACAGGGCATCGCCACGACAAGAAATGGACATGGGACGTCGTGATGTCCGGGACCATCGAAGCGGATGCGTTCGAGAATTTCGCGCGCACGTCTAGCGCTTGGCAAGGCGTGTCGAACTGCGACGCCGTGACGCCCGGCGGATTGATGAACGTGTCCCAATCGCTCGTCAACCAGAACGTAATAGTCAGGCTCCCTGCGGCGCAGCGGGCCATATTCAATCAATAGGCGAAGTGGAGCAGAGATGGCAACGGATCGGATTTGGAGCGACTGCGGGGAGCCGCCGAAGGAGGCTGGGCGGATGAAGACGCCTAAGCTTCCGTTCGCCGTCATATCGTTTGCGGGGATAGGCCTGACCATGACGCCGATGGTCAAAATCGTTCCGCAGGGCCTCGTCCTCGCGGTGCTGTTCCTCGCCATCGGATCAGCGATCGTCGTGGCGGTAGCCGTCCTGCAGGACGTCTTAGCTTCGAGGAAATATTTCGGGTTCGAGGGGGTTAAGTATCTTTCCGGGCTGCTTGTTCCCCTGGTAGCCTACTACGCGAGGAAGCTCGCGCTGGACGATGTCAACGCGATCTTCCGCATCGATCCCGGCCCGCTGCCCATGACGTTGTCGGCGGCGATGGTGGTCAATTTGATGGTGCCGTTGCTATACGCGTTTGCCTTCGCCAGCCTCCCGTCGATCTGGTTCCTGTTCAAATCTTCGTGGGTCCAAGCGGCGAAGGATTCGGAAGGCCAACCGAAGGGGCCGCCGTTGAAGTGGTGGATGATTCGCCCCGACGTCGCGGTGCCCCAGTTCATAGCCTTCGCCATCCTGTTCGCGTCGATGATCGGCGGTCTCGTCGCCAATTACCAACTGAACGAGGATGGGCGCAGGAGGTTGCTTTACATGGTCGCCATGTCGACCGACTTCAACTCCAAATTCGCATGCGATGGAATAAAGATGGCCAAAGGGATGGACGCTTTGTTCATTGGCCCTGATCAGCGCAAGGTCCTGCTCGCGGCGGAATTCGACGACGCCCAGAATCCGCATGGGCCTGTCGCGTTCGCAGGCGACGTTCCACGGAAATATCCGGTGCTTGACTGCGTCGCGCCAAAAGTCGACCTCGCCGACTGGATGGCGAAAAACCATCTCACGCCGATCGTGGAACCGGACGAGCTGGCCAAGCCGGATGCGCAGCCAAAAACTGAGGTGCCTGCCAAGCCGGCAGCGGCTGCCGACAAAAGCAAAACCGAAGCTGCTGGCAAAAGCAGCGCTGCTCCCGCGCTGTCGGCGAAGCATTGATGCCATGGAATTCCGAATGCCTGGTTGCCTGCGGAGGCGAGCGGCAGGTTGGTTTGCCCATCAAGTGGGCTTTCAAAATTAAGGGGAAGATATGTCGTTGAAAACAACAGAGGAGCAGCTAGTCCGATTGCTCGCGGAAGAAGACAACAAGGTCGTCGCCCTGTCGGGGAAATGGGGCACCGGAAAGAGTTTCATGTGGGAGAAGGTCAAAGACGGCTCGAAAGACGGGAAGGTGCAAAACGCCCTATACGCATCGCTGTTTGGACTGTCCACCATCGAGCAAGTCAAATTGAAGCTCATACAGAGCGCCCTGCCTTCCGTCGAAGAGAATCCGGCCATTTGGGAGGGTGCGAAAAATTTGTTCAACGCCGGAGTGAAAGCCCTCGAAGGTTTCCACAAAAGTTTCGGAGCGCTCAACGACGTGGGATTGCTTTTCGCTCCGGCGATGCTCAGGCAGAAGGTAATTGTCCTCGACGACATCGAACGAAAACACGAGAAGCTAAACATCGACGAAGTTCTGGGCTTCATCGATGAGTTCACTCGGCAGCACAAATCGCGTTTCGTCCTGATTCTCAACAGCGATCAGTTGGACAAGCGCGACGTGTGGGACACGCTGCGCGAGAAGGTGGTGGATCAGGAGTTGCGTCTTAGCACTTCACCAGCGGAAGCATTCGATATCGCCATCGGACTTACGCCTTCGGCATACGCGGAGAGGATCAAAGGCATCGTAGAGATTTGCGGGCTGACCAACATCCGCATCGTCCGGAAGGTAATCAAAGCCGTGAACAGCGTTTTGGGCCAAAGGGATGGCTTGTCCGGCGCGGTCTTGTCGCGCGTTATTCCCTCCACGGTGTTGCTTTCGGCGATCCATTACAAAGGTATCGAAGAAGGGCCGAATTTCGATTTTGTCTTGGCGCAAGGAACAGCCCGCGATTGGGCCATCTCCTACAATCAGAAGGACGCCGACGCAGAGGAGAGCAAGCGGAGGTCGAAATGGAAATTGCTTCTCGCCGAGCTGGCCATCAATTCGTCGGATGACTACGAGCTTCTTATCGTCGAATACTTGCAATCCGGTTTGTTCGACGTGACCGAAGTCTCCAAAATCATTGATCGCTATGTCGCGGAAGAGGACGCCATGAGCGCGCGCGAGGCTTATGGAAAGTTTTTTGAGCATCTGACGTGGGATCACAGATTGACGGAGGATCAGCTTCTCGCGCAAGGGACGGAAGTCGCGGGCAAAGCAAAGCTGTTGGATCTTTACACGGTGTCCGCGCTGCACGAAGCCCTATCCGAATTGCCTGGCGGCCTGCCAGCGGCGGACTCGGCCGTGGCTCTATGGATCGAAGGGTTTCGGGCGAAGAATCTAAAAGAAGTCAGCCTTGGGAATTTTTTCCGTCACAAAATACATCCGTTGATCGAAGCCGAGTTCGAATGCATCAATTCCAAGGCCCAGGCCAGCGCCACGGCGCTGGACGCTTGCATCCATGTTGTGCAGAAGGGCAGTTGGGGTGCGCGCGAGGAGGCAGCGTTAAGGTCGGCGACTGTCGGGGACATGGAGGCGACGATCTTGAATAGTTCCATGGAGGAGACGAAGACTTTCATGATCAAGATGTTGGACTTGTGCATCAACAAACAAAATTTCGAGAAGCACTTTGGCCAGGCGTCCGAAAATTTCACGCAAGCCTGCCGAAATATCGTTCAAGGCCAAGCGAACCCCCGCCTTGCGAAGCTCATCAAGATGTTGTTCGCCGATTCCAAATTGGGAGATCAATTGGACCCAGCGCCGCCGCAAGTCATCGATGTCCCTGTGGCAGATAGCACCGATTGAGCGTTTCGGCCGATCATGGCAGGCAATCGACGGGCTTGTAGGGTGCCGATGAAGACGAAGGAAGATGCATGTCGAAACGTGCATCATTTGCGAAGAGCCGGCCGGCTCGGGGCATTTTCAATCAATAGGAAAAATGGAACGGGCTATGGCGGGAGCGGGCGAGGGGAAGTGCGAGCGGGCGGAGTCAAGGGAAAGCAAAGGGGCGAAAAGCGAGGAGCAAGCCAAGTCAGATAGATCTAGAGGCAACGGGCCGAAGTTCGTTTTGGCCTTGATGTCGCTCATCTCCATCGGCATCAGCGTGTCGCCATTGGCTGGACTTCTCTCCCAGCGCGGAGCGATGTCCTTGCTCGTCGTTGCGATCGGTTCGGGTTTGCTGATCGCTGCGGTGTCCATCGAAGAGGTCTTGACCTCCAAGAATTACATCGGATCCGCCAGCGTCAAGTATGCGATCGGGTTGATCTTCGCGTTCTCAGGTTATTGGGGAAGGAAGGCGGCCTTGGACGACGTGAATTCCATCTTCCACATCGATCCCGGACCGCTCCCGATGGCGGTGTGGGCCGGGACCGCTTTGAATTTGGCGTCGTTCTTGCTCATCGCGTTCTTTTTCATGGCCGGCTTCGCCTCGCTTATCGTTTTTTCCAGCAATTGGAAGAAGGGGAGCGCTTCGTATGCGCCGCCGCCGGCTTCTTTGGTCGGGCTATGGAGAGATGAAGTTCTTGAATCGACGGCCTGGGGAAAGCTCCAAGCGGAAGCCTCCGCCCAACCGCCGCCTGGCTGGGGCAGGCGGCTGTGGATCGAAATCAAGATGCGCTGGGCGAGGGCCAAGCGCTTGCGGCGCATAGCGATGCTGTGGTTGAAGAATGCTTTTCGTGGTTGGCACAGGGAAGGGCCGAAATGGAAGGATACGGAGACGGTGGCTATATTGATTTCCGTCCTGTTCTCGGCGGTGGTCGGGATTTTTTACGTCAACGGGCAGTTGAATGAAGAGGCAATCCGTCGAAAGATCTACATGATCGCGCTATCGACGGACTTCAATTCCAAATTCGAGTGCGCCGAATTCGATTCCTACGGGATGGTGGGACTCTTCGTCGGACCGGATCAAAGCAAGGTGCTGCTGGCCCCGGAGTATGAGGAGCCTTGGAATCCGAAGAAGCCATTCCTGATCGGGATGAGGGCGTATCCCGATCGGTTCCCGGTCCTCGCTTGCGCGCCTCTTCCGCCCAAATTGGAGGATTGGAAGGCCAGGTACAAAGTCAAGGCGAGGCCTCCTGCCAAAGATTCCGGTCCACGCGGAGTAAAGCCGGCGCCGCGAAGCGCCGTGCCCCAATGAACTGGAATTGGATTGGCCGCCGATGTGCTTGGTGCGGCGTTTTTTATCGATGTCAAAAAGGGAGGCGCCATGGCGTTCATTCTGGATGACAAAACGTTTGTGATGGGTTTGATCACGGTGGATTTGCAAGGCGACAGCTCGAAGTAGGTGTTCGCGGGGGCATGCGAGACGGCGAGGTGCGCCATGGAGACCCACGACATGGGGGCAATACCGCCAACAAGCCGACAAGAGGCCCTTGAGTTTGAGCCTCTTGCCCGCGCATTTCAGAGACGTTTGTGCATCAATCGCTACCCACACAAGCGGCTACGGAAAATACCGTAGCCATCAAGGTTTCATGCCAAGAGAAGTGTTCAAGCCGAATGAAGTCGATGTGCTCCATTGCTGCCAGTCGCTGGAGATTGTCGCCGCCGAATCCGTCGTGATATTCGGCGTGGTGGGCCAATACGTCGGGTCATACCAACCCCACGAATCCGGCACCAGGCCGTCCGTTGCCTTATAGGACCATGAAGTCCAGCTAAGGCCTGCGTTGTCATAGGCGTTGATCGAGAATTGCCAGGTCGATGCACCGTTCCCGAAGTCGTTGAATTCACCGATGTAGCCTGGCACGTTCCATGAAGCATGGTTGTTGAAATCCGTCACCTGGCTGGTCGAGCCGGCCTGCACTTGCGCCGCCGTCGAGTTGTACTTGTACTCATGCATCTCGTAGACGATGTTGGTCCAGCCGTATTGGGACGGCGCCGGCAACATGCTCCAGTTCCAGCTTCCAAACGCACCCTCCATGAAAATCATGTGGTTGGGATCAGCCGAACGGATCGACGTGTACAAACTATTGTAGGCCGCCCACACCGCCGCCTTGCCGCCGTCGCCATTCTGGACCGGCGCGCCGACCGGTTCGTTGATCAGGTCGTAGCCTGCCACCGTCGGATTGCCGTTGTAATGGCTGGCGATCTGCCACCACATCCAGGCCGTATTGCCCTGGTCGTTGCCATTGGTCCAATAGGCGTTTTGACCGGCCTGCCCGGTGTCGTCGCTGACACTCTGGCCGCCGACCACGCCATGCATGTCGATGATGACGTAAAGCCCGCGCGACGCGGCGTTGCTGACCAGCCAGTCAAGCATGGTGAATGCATCGGAGCGCCAGCCGGAAGAGGACACGTTGTTCAAAGCATAGAACTGGCCCCACCATACCGGCACGCGAAGAACGTTGAAGCCGGCGTTCTTGATGTTGTCCAGATCCGTCGTGGTGATCCAGCTTTGCTGGTACGTCTTGATCAAGCTTTGTTCTGTGGCAACGCCGAATCGGTTATCGAGCTCCTGCATCACGCTGAAAGTGTCCGGCAGACTGCCGCTGTCCAGCGGGCACATCCACTTTTCCATGATGAACCAGCCGCCAAGATTGAAGCCCCTCAGTTTCACCACATTGCCGTTGGCATCGACGATGTTCCTGCCACTGGCGCGCAGCATGCTCATCGGCAAAGTTGACGACACCATGTTCAATTGCCATTTCTGAGCGGCAGTGCCATTGGGCGCGTAAATGTCGACCGCCGTGCCGTTTGCCGTGCCTGCAGCCGTTACGTCAAGCGCCTTGCCGCTGTTCGGGTTGATCAGCGTCACGGTGCCATCGCTGTTGCTGTTGATCTGCCATTGCTGCGCGGCAGTGCCGTTTGCAGCATAGATGTCGACCTTCGTACCATTGGCCGTGCCTGCCGCAACCACGTCAAGATCCTTGTCGCTGTTTGGGTTGACCAGCGAATAGGTGCCATTGCCGTTGCTGTTGATCTGCCAATTCTGCGCCGCCGTGCCGTTGACCGTGTAGATGTCGACCGCCGTGCCGTTCGCCGTGCCTGCTGCCGTCACGTCGAGCGCCTTACCGCTGTTGGGGTTGACCAGCGTGTAGACTGCACCCGATGTAATTCCCGTTGCCGGTGTTGGTGTTGGCGTAGGTGTCGGAGTTGGCGTGGGTGTTGGAGTCGGAGTGGGTGTTGGGGTAGGAGTGGGTGTTGGGGTAGGAGTGGGGGTAGGCGTCGGTGTCGGTGTAGGTGTAGGTGTACTGGAGCCGCAGGAACCGTCCGAGGTCCATGGTTGCCCGCTTCCCGATCCGCCGTTATTGGTGGACGGGTTGTTACCCTGTGTCCACCAGTTGGCTGTGTAATTCACGCCGGCATAGCTGACCGTGGCACCGCCGGAATAGGCCGTCGTCGACACCCAGGCCGTGTAACAAGCGGTCGCACTGGCCTTGGCACTATGCGAAATGCGCTTCTGGCTGGCATCCAGCGAATCTTGCGATCCGCCGCTACAAGCGGCAAGCATGCCGCCGATCAGGCCCGTGACAAGCGCGGTGTTGATTGTTTTTTGCATCGTTCTCTCCTCGATTAAAGTGCGAAAAATATTGTTTTTGTTTTTCTTGCCAAAGCTTTTTCGCTTCTGTCCAGCCTCATCAATCAACAGATGCAGTTGATTGAGCAAAGCCGACCAGGGAAGCGAATATCAGGGTGATAGCCAGTTTCGGCTAGAAAAAGTGTGCCACCTCTGCACAACAAAGTGGCCCGTACTTCCTTAATGCTTGCTTAAGGAATGTGCGAAATATTTGACTGGTATTGGCACGAAGGCGCTGTCGGACACTGCGCCGTCACTGGGCTCGCGGGATTTTCTTGCGACTTCTTGACCCAACCAGTTGCCAGACAGTGCCATACCAATTGGTGGTCGAAATAAGGTCTCGTAGCAAAGGAGGTGAATCGAGAAAAAATCGACCGGCACACGTGGCATTGTTCACGCCCTCGGAAACCTCAGCTGTTTGCGGTTACAGAAGAAGTTGTCGTTTGCACGCGATAGTTATCGTCGCACAATGTCGTCTCAGAGAAGCTTTTCGCTGATGAGAGGCGAAAGCAACCAGATTTCGAACTTGGTTCCAAAATCCACACCCGGCTCGTCGTCATACACTTTTTCTTTCCCGTCCTCGGTTCCCACCCATTCCACGTGCTCACCATCGGGCGTCAGGCGCAAGCGAAAGCTGCCGACCGATTTCACCAGCTCTTTCAGCTTCAATACGTCTTGAGCCAATTCAGGCGACTCGACCAGCATGCCGAGTTCAGTATTCAAGCGAGAGGAGCGAAAATCCAGGTTCATCGATCCAACGAAGGTGAGGTGCCGATCGATTACGATCAGTTTTGAATGCGAACGTCCAACCGAAGCATGCAGCGCCGCCCCAATCAGTTTGTCGTGCCTCAACTGGCTCGAATCCGTCTCGTATAGCTCCACCCCGGCTTTCAGCAAGGGAACGCGATATTGCGCGTAGGCGGCCGTGACGAACGGCTCATCGTTCGATGCAAGCGAATTGGTCAGAATTTCGACGTGAACATTTTTTGCGCGAACGGCAAGCAGCCCCTTCATTCCGCGCTCGCCCGGCACGAAATAGGGCGGGCCTGCCACCACTTCGCTCTTTGCTTCCGCGATGGCCCGGATGACGCGAGACGTCACTGTGGTCGAATCTTCGATTTGCTCCGAGCGACCACTAACCTTTTCGGGGTCGTCCGAAAACACCTCAATCGATCCTCCCATCATCTTCAAGGGCGGTGAAGCGATGTCATTGCCCAGACTGTGGAAGCCTAGGATGTCAACTTTGTCCGACGCCAGCGTTGGGAAAGCATCCTTGGCATCCGATGACAGTTCTTCGAAATCGGCACGGGCGACCTCAGGTTTGGCGCGATCCGGTTCCAACTGTTTCAACTGGTAGACACGCGGGCTGTTCCAATAGCGATCGAAGATCGCCGCCAATTGTGGCACCGCTTGTCCCGCCACGAGCAGGTCGAAATCGACGAAATTACCACCTTTGCTAGTGAAAAAATACTCGTCGGCCATGTTACGCCCGCCGGCTACGGCAAATGCGCCATCGGCGACCAGGAGCTTGTTGTGCATGCGGTGATTGACACGGGCGAAGTCCGCCAGAGAGAATGCCCAGCGTGACCAGGCAAACGCGCGGCCCGAAGGAAAGGGATTAAAGATGCGCACCTCAATGTTCGGATAGGCCTCAAGTGCGAGCAGCATACGGTCGCTCTGGTCGGTATATAAATCGTCCACCAGGATGCGCACCCGCACGCCGCGAAGGGCTGCGTCTCGCACCGCACGCAGCAACGTGTGGCCGGTTATGTCGTTTTGCAGTAGGTAATATTGCAGATCGAGCGACTGTTTGGCATGGCGCACCAGGGTCAGGCGCGCCTCCATCGACCAGGCAGATAGCGGGAGGGGACGAAATGCCGTCGGCGAGCTCGCGGGGACGCTTTGCGCGGCCAGATCTGCCAACTCGATTCCAGCCTTGGCCGGCATGGCTTCTGATTGTTCTCGCGCGGAAGGTGGAGGCAGCGACGCGCAGCCCTGAAGTAGAACCAGTGCGCCAATGATTAATAGTCGGCGCCCAATTTGCCTATTCATGTGCACAGCGGTCTCCCTTGTTGAATTTATGTTGCGCCACACGCCGCAGCGATCGACAAATCGTCATCTACCTAAAGCGTTGGTTAGTTGGACAAACGTGCCGTGCGCCGTATCGTTTGTGGTGCATCACCAAGGGCTCGGACAAAAGCGCGACGCATATGCTCACGATCCGTAAAACCCGTCTCGACGGCAATTGCGTCCAGCGAATGGCGACCCTGTTCCAGCATTAACCTCGCAGCTTCAACGCGCAGATTTTCTACAGCTCTTGCCGGTGATTGCCCGGTCTCTGCGCGAAATGCGCGGCTGAATTGGCGCGGGCTGAGGTTGGCGATTCGAGCCAGTTCCTCGACCGTAAGGGGCCCTCCGAGATTTTGCTGTGCAAAGGTTATGGCGTTCTGAATTCTGTCCGACTTTGGATGCATTTTCAAAAGATTTGAATGCTGGGACTGTCCGCCGGCGCGGCGGTGATAAACAACCAGGACCTGCGCCACTTGGCCGGCAAACTCGGCTCCATAGTCCTTTTCGATCAGGCCCAAAGCGAGATCGATTCCCGCTGTCATGCCCCCCGACGTCCATATCGAGCCATCGGCGATGAAAATACGGTCATCGTCTAGTTTGATTTTTGGGAAGCGCTCTTTCAAGGCGTGCGCGAACAACCAATGCGTTGTAGCGCGCTTTCCATCGAGCAGTCCCGCTTCTGCGAGGACGAATGCGCCAGTACAAATCGAAGCGACACGCCTGCACTGAGTGCCCGCCGTCCGAAAAAAGTGAATCAAACCTTGTGATGATGAGGCTGGCGTCAACAAGCCGCCGGCGATGACGGTATCGAAATCTCCAGGATTCCCGAAAGGCACCGTGTCGACTGCTGCTCCAAGGCTGCTCTTCACCGGGCCACCGAATTCGGAAAGAATCGCGACTTCATAGCGTTGCTCGTGCGCGACGGCATTTGCAATCTCAAAGACAGAGATGGACGCAAAAACCATCATTTGGTACCCAGGAGAAAGAACAATTGCGACGCGTAACAAAGTAGGCTCCTAGCAGTCCCAGAATGCCAAAATCTAACCCAAAACATCGGGCGTCGCAATGGCCAATCTTTTCCTTCGGCGCACGGGAGCCGTTGTCAAAAAGGGGAGGGGAGCCGACAGTTTTTTGTTCGACCGCATAGGGCGGCTTCGAGGAAACGCCAAGACAAACATGGTGGGTATTACTCCGTCTTTAAATGCAATTGTGTCCCAAATTTGGGGTCTTTATGTCATTCGGCGAAGAGAGCAAGTCGTATTACCATCGCTACAGTTACGATTGCACGAAATGTTCTCCGATGTGCCAAAGCCGAGGTCTATTCAAGTCCTGATTTCGAATCGACAAGTCGTTTTTATCACTCCAACTGTGTCCCCCACTTAATCAAGGAGGAAAAATGAAAGCGAGCAATGCAATCAAATTGGCGGCAGTGTTACTTTGTTTTGCCGCGGCCAGCGCCGACGCCGCGCCCCGCACTGGTAAGCCCAGCCTTGCCCCCACCATCACGTCGCCGGAGGCAGCAGATAAGACCGTCGTCATCAAAGACACGACCAAGTTTGTGAATGTCTATGAAGACGAAACCATCCTGTTCGTCGTGGGTGCGAATAAATTTCCGTTAAATTCGATGGGAACAGCTATTACTACGACCTGGCGACGATCGCGCCGGCTGGATCGTTGAATCACAAGGTCAAGGTCTATGTAGGTCCCAATCCGGCGGATCCGTCGCTGCAAAGACCTTGACCGGGTAAGCAAAATTGTCTCCTAGCGTGGGGCCACTCTCCACGCTTTATTCCCGCTCCCTGGTGGGGAGCGGGCTCTTTGCCGGCATAGGTAGTCCATTATGAGCCTCGACCAAATCAAGCAAGACCTGATCGGTGAATGGGTTAGTATCGCGCCCGAAATTCGTCCCAGCCTCGCTAAGAACCCGGATGGCACGTTGAAGGCGTTCTACCTCAATCGCGAATTCCATTACATGTCTGGCGATGCTTTTACGCTCGACATCCTGAATTTTGCCGATCCTAACGGCAAGGTTCCTTTGGCGCGCCTCCATATTGGGGGGCATATGGTTTGGCAGGGTGAGCATCCAATCGCCCCGGGCGCTAAAAAAGTCGAATTTACGGCAGATACGGCATATGCCGTCACACCGCTAATCCAAGGCTTCGCCGATTTGCTAAACCAGGTGGCCGCACAAGGTTATGGCAAGTGGGAAGTTGAGCAAACGCAGAGCATATTCGGCAAGACCTTTGCACCTTTCGGCCTCGTCGAGGGCAAGAATTTCGTGGAGTACGATCTTGTTTATCTTGCGCACGGCATGCTGTTCTGGGGTGCGCGTAATATTGATGGGCGTGGATTCGATACAGAGCAAAATCGGCCGACGAACTTGCAAATTCCCTTGATGCGGAAACGCGAACCCGTTGCAATAGTTGGTTGATTGGGGAACTGACAATCATTCGTTGTGAAAAATGACGCCGGTCCCTCCCGCTGGTTCAATCGCGTCCAATTCCGATATGGCAAGTGTGCCTAATGCCAGCGCGAGCGCGAGAACCACTGATACGGCAACGGCGTCATGTACGGCGGCCCTGATTGCCGGCCAGATGTGCATCGCACTTCTCGTCGACTCAGGCGTCCCAGGCGTATAGTGAGCGTAGTTCATGATGGGCCTCGCACTATTCGTCCAAAAGACTTCTCAGCATCCAAGCGGTTTTTTCGTGCACGTTCATCCGCTGCGTCAGTAGGTCGGCGGTCGCTTGGTCGTTTGCCGCTTCGACGAGAGGGAATAGATTGCGCGCTGTTCGCGCAGTTGCCTCTTGGGCATCGACAAGATGGCCAACCATGGCCAAAGCCTTCGGCGTGTCATTGACTTCCTTGATAGAAGCCAGGCGGCTGAATTCGGAATAGGTGCCGGGCGCGTGAAAGCCGAGCGAACGAATCCGCTCCGCGATCAGATCCAGCGCATTCCATTGTTCGGTGTACTGCTCCATGAACATCAGGTGGAGCGTGTTGAACAGTGGCCCAGTAACATTCCAGTGGAAGTTGTGAGTCATCAGGTAGAGCGTGTAACTGTCCGCCAGCACACGAGACAAACCGTCAGCGATCTTTTTGCGCTCCACTTCCGAGATGCCAATATTGACTGCAAATGCGGCCTTGGAGTTTGCGCTCATTTTCCGATGCTCCTTCGAGTGGATAGTGCTGGCGGTACGGAAGAATCAGCTCGGAAAGCGGTCGCCGAACATCGGCAGCCCGCTCTTGGAGCCGGCCTTCGTGGCTTCCTCTTGCCATACGTCCCAGTGTTCAGCCAGCTTGCCGTTCTCGAATCTCACGATGTCGATGGTGACCAAGGCGGTGGGTGCGCCAATGTTGCTGAAACGGCTTTGGACGAAGACGTAATTGCCTTCGGCCACGATCGGGCCGCTTTCCCAGCTTGCATTTTCCGGCAGGGAGCGCACAAGACCGAACAGGCCCTCGCGGCCGGGCGGAATGTGAGCGCTGTGCTGCAGGTATTTATCTGACCAAAGAGCCTCGGCGGTCGCGAAGTCGCGTTCGTTGAAAAGCGCGTTGAATGCCTTCAAAACCAGGGCTTTGTTTTGCTCAGGGGTAGTTTGCGTGTTCATTTTTACGTTGCCTTGTCTAGGTTGTTTTGCGCCACCTTACGGGTGGCGCACTCAGTTGCCGAAGTCGCTTGATGCGATCAGCCGTGGATGTACGTGGGATCCGTGGTCAAAACGGATCTGTTACCGCCGAAATGGTGCTTGGCAGTGACCACGTCGGATTTGGCGGGTGCGGTATCCGACTTTGTGGTGACCACGTCAGTGCGGTTTTTTTCCGCCTCGGCGCGAGTCATGTTTTGGTCGGCGAATGCAGCGCTGGCGGCGGTCAATGCGAAAGCGGCTGCGACGATGTGCTTGACGTTCATGATTTTCTCCTTAGATCAAATGAATTTGCAGGACAATGCCCGATTAGTTGTTGGCGATGGTATTGCCGGACGTTGCTGCAGGCGTTTCGATACCAGTCGTGCTGACCTTCTGCGCTTGCTGCTTTGCGGCGATCACGTCGGCGCGGGTCTTACCCGTGTAGACGTGGGTCATGTTTTGGTCAGCGAAGGCGGTCGTGGCAGCGGTCAATGCAAAAACGGCGGCGATCAATTGCTTGGTGTTCATGGTGATGCTCCTTAAGTTCGATTGAAAAACCGGGCAGATGAAGCTTGGTGTGTTGCCCGACTGTCTTACCGTGAGCTGCGTTTTTATGCGAGCTCACCATGGAGACCACTTTAGACTTCGCCTCGGCGAAGATAAACGGGTGCTATTGGAATGGTTTGTTAATCGAAGTGGAACAATAATTACCGATTGAATAAGCTTCTATATAGAAGCTCAACGACAGCCGAGCCTCAGCCTTTCCTGTAGTCAACGAAAATTTTCCCGGACTATCCTCGTTGGGAGTGCTCCACGCGATCGATTTCAGCAAGGACCGTAATCGCCCAAGCGGCGCCTGTCGGTAATAGGCGAGCCAGAAGGAACCATCTCAAGCCGTATCTTTTTAACGTACCTGATGTTCAATGCCGGTCATTGTTCCATTCAATGAAATAAAGATGGAGTGATTTGGCTATTTATCCTCCAACTCGCTTGGCTTACTGTGCATGCATGAAAACGCGCAGCAGCGATTATTCATTGCTCTATGGCGTATAGCGCCAAGTGCACTACGAATGACGTTTCAATTGAAGGAGAAGCCCGGATGAAGACATGGTTTATCACTGGCGTGAGTTCCGGTTTTGGACTTGCGATCGCCGAAGCGGCTTTGACCGGCGGCCATCGAGTTGTTGGCACCGTGCGCGACGAGGCGCAGCGGCAGAGGTTCGAAGACCTGTCTCCGGGGCGCAGCTATGGCGTGATCTTGGACGTAACCGATGGGGCGTCAATTCAATCCGTTGTCGCTCGCGTCGAACGAAAAGTCGGTGGAATCGATGTTCTGGTCAATAACGCCGGTTATGGCCATGAAGGTACCTTCGAGGAATCCACAATGGCCGATTTACGCCACCAGTTTGAAGTCAATGTTTTCGGTACCGTAGCCGTGACCAAGGCCGTACTACCCCAAATGCGCCGTCGGCGCATGGGCCACATCATCAACGTCACGTCGATGGGTGGATTGATTACCCTACCTGGTCTGAGCTTTTACCACGGTTCCAAGTTTGCGTTGGAAGGACTGTCGGAAGCGCTCGGCAAGGAAGTAAAGGGCTTCGGCATTCACGTGACGGCAGTCGAACCAGGTTCTTTCCGCACCGACTGGGCAGGACGCTCGATGCACCGGGCGCCGCGCACCATCGACGACTACGATGAACTGATGGATCCCATCCGCGCAAAGCGCGTGGCAATGAGCGGCAATCAGCCCGGCGATCCCGCGAAGCTCGGTGCGGCTGTGGTCAAACTTGTAGCCAGCGAAGCTCCGCCGGCGCACCTTTTGCTGGGTACGGACGCGATCAAGCTAGTCGACAGGAAACTAACCGACCTGCGCAACGAATACGATACATGGCAGCAGCTTTCCCTTTCCACCGACTTCAGCGATGGAGACAGTGCGCGCCATTCTTTGGTCTGACGCCATTTTCAGGAGACGTGAAATGAAAAACGCTGGAGCATTGGAGGCTGTTGGAGCTGCTTCGATCGAGACGCCCGGTCAGATGACACCCGCGCGACGCTACCTGGCGTTGGGTGGTTCGTGGGGTGCGTGGCTTTTTGACGCGCTGGACGCCACCGTCTTCGGGTTCGTCATCCTGTCGGTCGCGCATACTTTCTCGGCTTCGCTTAGCGAGGTCGTGTCTACTGTCGCCTGGTTTTTGCTGGCCACCGGAATCGGCGGCTTCTTCCTAGGCAATATTTCGGACAAGATCGGCCGCAAGCGCACGCTGCTGCTCTCGGTTTTGACCTATGGCACCGGCACGCTGCTCTGCGGGTATGCACACAGCATCGTGGAACTCAACGTATTCCGGTTTGCGGTCGGGATCGGCGTGGGTGGGCTTTGGTCTGCCGCCGTGGCACTCGTCAGTGAGATTTGGCCGCCAAAAGGCCGTGCAACAGCCATCTCTATCATGCAGACAGGCTGGTCAGCCGGAAGTTTGCTGGCTGCGATCCTTGCTTGGACATTGCTTGACGCTTCCAATCCCGACTCATGGCGTCGGCTCTTCATGCTGTCGGCCATACCTGCTTACGCCACGGCTGCTTTTATCTTTTTCTTCGTGAAGGAGTCGCCCGTTTGGCTCGCGAACCGCGAATTCTTGAAGAATAACGCGGGCAAAGGCAATCTGCTACAGATGTTCCAGCCGCAATACCTTCGCACAACGCTGCTCGCCCTGGCGATCTCCGTGTTGGGCATGTACGGCTATTGGATCATCACCACATTCACGCCCACCTACCTGCAAAGCATCCTTCACGTGCGCATTGACCAGGCCCCGGTGTTTCTCGTATGGACTGGCATCGGTGCGACATTCGGATATCTAGCCTACGGTGCCTTGGCGGAGCGTTTTGGGCGTCGAACTGCATTCACGGGGTTCTTCATCTGCATCGCGATTGCCGTGCCTGTATTCGCCTATGGCGCAACGATGGTTCCGCTGACCAACGGCAAGCTCGATTTCAACGCCCAGAACATCGCGACCCTTGGCACACTGTCGGCCTTACTCGGATTTTTTACCGGGTATTTCAGCGGTTTTGGCGCCTGGTACGCAGAGTTGTTCCCCACCAGCATACGTTCGACTGCCGCAGGCTTCTGCTTCAACTTTGGGCGCGTCGGTGCGATTGCCGGCATCAAGCTCGTACCCGTGCTCATTCCATTGATCGGATTCACGATGACATATTGCATCGCATCCATCGCATATGTCGTGGCTGCACTTCTCGTCTTCACGCTTCGGGAAACGAAGGGCGTCCAACTCACAAGCGGCAATTGACCCACTTTTTTAAAGGCTAGATCATGAAATCCTATCGCATCGGACAAATTGTCCCCAGCTCCAATACAACCATGGAAACGGAAATACCGGCCATGCTGACTTCGCGCTACGACCTATTTCCAGACGAGCGCTTTACTTTCCATTCGGCGCGCATGCGCATGATGCACGTGACGCCGGAAGAGCTGAAGAAAATGGACGTGGACAGCGATCGCTGCGCCGTCGAGCTAAGCGATGCGCGTTGCGACGTGCTTGCCTACGCCTGCCTGGTTGCGATCATGTGCCAGGGACCTGGCTACCACCGCATATCCGAAGCGCGCTTGGGCAAGACCGTGGAAGAAAACGGCGCGCCCACGCCGATCGTCAGCTCGGCTGGCGCTTTGATCGAGGGCATCAAGACAATCGGCGCCAAACGCGTGGCGATCATTACACCGTACATGAAACCGCTCACGCAGCAGGTGATCGACTACATCGAAAGCGAAGACATCGAAGTGACGGACTCGATCAGCCTGGAAGTGCCCGACAACCTCGTAGTCGGCCGTCTCGACCCGATGAATCTCATCAGCCACGCCGAGCGTCTCGACAAGAGCCGGGCCGACGCCGTCGTCCTTTCCGCCTGCGTGCAGATGCCTTCGCTACCAGCCATCCAGATCGTCGAAGATCGTATCGGCAAGCCCGTCTTGTCTGCCGCGGCGTCGACGGTCTACCGCATCCTGAAGACGCTGGGATTGAAGGCACAAGCGCCGGGCGCAGGCCATCTGCTTTGCGGTCTTTATTAATTGGAGCACTTCATGGACGCTCAGAAAACTGTTGCAGCGGAGCTCCGCCCGCTTTATTGGATGGCGCTCGGTACATTCGCCGTTGGTACCGAGGGCTTCATGATCGCTGGCATGCTTCCGAAGATCGCGAGCAGCGTCGGCGTCAATGTCGCGACAGCCGGTCAACTGGTCACGGTATTCGCTTTTGCCTATGCTTTAAGTTCACCGGTATTGACCGCCTTGACTGGCAGCCTCAACCGTCGCAAATTGCTTATTGGTGCCATGGGGGCGTTCGCGCTGGCAAACCTTGCTGCGGTTTTTGCCTCCGGCTTTTGGGCCTTGATGGCCGCACGCGTGTTGTTGGCTTTTACGGCAGGACTCTATGTACCTGGCGCCAACGCGCTTGCCGGTGTTGTCGTGGCACCGGAGCGCCGTGGTCGTGCCATCGCCATCATCAACGGTGGGTTGACCGTCGCGATTGCCCTTGGTGTGCCGCTCGGGACACTCGTGGCCAATACCTTTGATTGGCGCGCAACGTTCGGCGGGGTTGCCGTGATGTCCGCCGTTGCGACCTTCGGACTGATTTTTGGGCTCGATAGGAAGCTTGGCGCCAATTTACCAGTCGCGAGCCTGAGCGAGCGCATCAGGGTTGCGCGTCGGCCTGCGGTTTTGCAAACTTTGCTTGTCACCCTGCTTTGGGCAACCGGCGCCTATACCCTTTATACATACATCACGCCGTTCCTGGAATCGGTCACCACCTTGCGCGGTGCCGGCATAGGTTGGGTGCTATTCAGCTGGGGAGCCTCCGCCGCAGTTGGCGTTGCCTTCGGGGGAAAGGTGGTTGATCGCTTCGGCCCCGCCAGAGTCATCGTTCCGGCGCTGACCCTGGGTATGCTGGCCTTCTTGTCGCTGTCAGTCACGGCGCATGTAATTTCCCCCCAATGGGCACTGTTGACTGTTCTCCCGGCGGTCGTTTTATGGGGAGTCATGCACTGGGCGTTTTATCCGGCACAGCAAGTCCGGCTGATCGGCATAGCCGGAACGGCGACCGCACCCGTCGCACTGTCGCTCAATGCATCCTTCATGTACATGGGCTTCTCGATCGGCGCCGCAGCGGGCTCGTTGACGCTGAGCCTGGCCAAGGCGGCGGACCTGGGTTGGGTGGCCGCCATGTTCGAGTTCGCTTCGCTCGCGTTTATGCTGTTGATAAGTCGGCCGAAATCTGCAGCAGTTTCAAATCAATGCCCAGCCAGCGGCGCAGCATGACGGTCTTCCACATCTTCAAGGAGAAAATTATGCCCAGCGAACAACGTCATCACACATTCAAGCTTGGCGGCGGGTACTCAGTCCAGCGACTCGGCTTCGGCGCCATGCGGGTCACGGGGCCTGGTATCTGGGGCAAGCCGAGCGACGAGGCGGAAGCATTGCGCACGCTGCGGAGATTGCCGGACCTTGGCGTTGACTTCATCGACACAGCCGACTCTTATGGCCCAAATGTTTCCGAGGAATTGATCCGTCAAGCACTGCATCCCTATAGAGGTCTGGCGATTGCCACCAAGGGCGGCTTGACGCGACCTGGCCCGGACAACTGGGTGCCGAACGGCCGCCCAGAATATTTGATCGGCCAGGCCAAGGGCAGTTTGAAGCGCCTTGGAGTAGAGCAGATCACACTTTGGCAACTGCATCGCATCGATCCCAGGGTGCCACGTGCGGAGCAGTTTGGCGCCATCCGCCAATTGCTTGATGACGGCGTGATCCGCTACGCCGGTCTGAGCGAAGTATCGGTAGAGGATATTCGGGCGGCGCAAAAGGTTTTCCCTGTTGCAACCGTGCAAAACCGCTACAACCTGGCCGACCGTAGCAGCGAAGACGTTCTGGACTACTCTGCGGCAAACGGTATCGGTTTCATTCCTTGGTATCCCTTGCAGGCCGGTGCGCTTACTGCTCCGGGCACACCTCTGGACAAGATCGCGCAGCATCACAAGGCGAGCCCCAGCCAAATCGCCCTGGCTTGGCTGCTACGGCGGAGTCCAGTCATATTGCCGATTCCTGGCACGAGCCGAGTCGCGCATCTGGAGCAAAATGTGGCGGCACGCGACATCGCGCTTAGCGCGGAAGAGTTTGCTACCTTGAATAGGGTCGCGGCATCTACCAAGTAACGTCAAGGCAGCGTACAAGCTGGCTTTGAATTGACCGGAGACTCCGCAGAAAGGCCTCAATCTCCAGTCAAATATCGGTGATGTGTTTACGCAGCGACAGCCATAGTCGCCTTCATATGCGCAATGAAGGCTGGCGTGGCGGCGTCGCGCTTGGTGACGATTTCTCGCAGATTCGAATTCTCGCTCAACTTGTCAATCAAGCGTTTGGCTCCCGGAATCTCGTCCAGCGATGGAAAATTGAACAAGCTCTGGGCAATCGATGAGGCGACGCCAGCGCCAAAAAAGAACATGATATCGGCCACAGTAAACTCGCCACCGGCAACATAGGGTGTGAATGACGCATGGCGCTTGATCGCCGCAAAGCCCGCAAGCAACTCGTTTCTTGCCTTTTCCTTGATCGCATCGGGAACAGTTGTACCAAATAGCGCTTCGGCAAAGCAGGAACGTGCCGGCAATTCCAAGTAGAGTTCCATTTCCTTCAGAAGGGCTCGGACCCGGGCTCTCTCATACGGCTGGGACGGCAACAAAGGCTTGCCTTGCCCGAGATCATCGAGATATTCGATGATGACATTCGTCTCTGAGATAAAACCATCCGGTGTTTCAAGAACAGGAACTTTGCCGCGCGGGCTCTTTGCCAGGAGCTCCTCACTTTGATCGGGAAATGTGAGTACGTATTCGTATGGGATGCGCTTTTCCATGAGCGCGAATTCCACCATGCAAACATAATTGCTGACCGGAAAGCCGTAAAGTTTGAACATGACGATACCCTTTCATTGAATGAACGCAGGTAGTGCCAGTCGCTGAGTATAGCTTTGACACATAAAAACACGCGCAAAATTTTATAGTGGCGGACCATGCAAGAGATTGCCTTCGAAGACGAGAGCCTGAAGAGCACAATCAGCCAATCCGCCAACACGGCAAAGGTTTATGATGTCAGATCGAAGCGATCTGCATTCATTACCTTGACCCACGCTGCGACAAAGTCAGTCACAAATTTTTTGTGGGCATCGGCGCTGGCATATACCTCTGCAAAGGCGCGCAGTTGCGCTTGTGCGCCGAAAATCAAATCTACACGGGTACCCGTCCATTTGAGCTCTTGCGTCTTGCGGTCTCGCCCGGCATACAAACCATCACCGGCGGGCTCCCATTCGGTTCGCATGTCGAGCAGGTTGACGAAGAAATCGTTGCTCAGCCTTCCTGGATTGTTTGTGAAAATCCCATGCCTGGAATTGCCGGCATTTGCTCCCAGCACCCGGAGTCCGCCGACAAGAACTGTCATTTCGGGACCAGTAAGGCGCAGCAATTGCGCTCTGTCGATGAGAGCCTCTTCAGGCTTCGCCCAGTGTTTGCCCGCATTGCAATAATTGCGGAAGCCGTCGGAAAGGGGTTCCAGCGGTGCGAAGGACGCAACATCGGTCTGCTCTTGTGACGCATCCATGCGGCCAGGTGCGAAAGGAACCTTCGTAACGATACCGGCGTCTTTCGCAGCTTTCTCAATAGCGGCGTTGCCCCCAAGCACAATCAAATCGGCCAGGGAAATTTTTTTGCCGCCGGTTGCGGAAGCGTTGAATTCCGTCTGAATCGCATCGAGCTTCTGTAGCACCGCTGCCAACTCCTGCGGCTTGTTGACTGGCCAGTCCTTTTGCGGGGCGAGGCGAATGCGTGCCCCGTTGGCACCACCGCGTTTATCAGATCCACGGAAGGTCGAAGCCGACGCCCAAGCCGTTGAGACCAATTGGGATACCGACAGGCCAGAAGCGAGAAGCTTGGCCTTTAGTGCGTCGCTATCCTTGGCATCGACCAGCTGATGATCGACGCGAGGAATCGGGTCTTGCCAGATGAGCGATTCTTTCGGAATCAGCGGCCCAAGATAACGCGCGAGCGGCCCCATATCGCGATGGGTCAATTTGAACCACGCGCGGGCGAACGCATCCGCAAATTGATCGGGATGTTCTAGGAAGCGGCGGGAGATTTTTCCATAGGCCGGATCGAAGCGCACTGCAAGATCAGTGGTCAGCATGGTCGGCACATGCTTTTTCGAATTGTCGAACGCATCCGGAATAATCGCGTCCGCATTTTTCGCTTTCCATTGTTTGGCGCCGGCTGGGCTCCTGGTTAGTTCCCAATCGTACTTGAACAGGTTTTCAAAAAAGTGATTACTCCACTTCGTCGGCGTTTGCGTCCATGTCACTTCCGGTCCGCCGGTGATGGCGTCAGCGCCCATGCCGGTGCCGTGCTTGCTCTTCCAGCCGAATCCTTGATCTTCGATGTTGGCACCTTCAGGTTCGGCTCCGACCAACGACGCGTCGCCCGCACCATGGGCTTTGCCGAACGTATGACCACCGGCGATCAGCGCCACAGTTTCCACATCGTCCATGGCCATGCGACGAAACGTTTCGCGGATGTCCTTCGCTGCGGCAAGCGGGTCGGGGTTGCCGTTCGGGCCTTCGGGATTTACGTAAATAAGCCCCATTTGCACCGCGCCCAGCGGTTCTTGCAACTCGCGCTCACCGCTATAGCGCTCGTCGCCAAGCCAGGTTCCTTCCGGCCCCCAATAGAGGTCTTCCGGCTCCCAAGTGTCTGCACGACCTCCGGCAAAACCGAATGTCTTGAAGCCCATCGATTCGAGAGCGACGTTGCCGGTGAGGATCATTAAGTCAGCCCACGAAATTTTGCGGCCATATTTTTGCTTGATCGGCCAAAGCAGGCGGCGTGCCTTGTCGAGATTGGCATTGTCGGGCCAGCTATTTAGGGGAGCGAAGCGTTGCTGCCCCCCGCCCGCGCCGCCACGCCCGTCGGCGATCCGGTACGTACCTGCGCTGTGCCATGCCATTCGAATGAACAAGCCGCCGTAGTGTCCGAAGTCGGCCGGCCACCAATCCTGCGAATCGGTCATCAACGCGTGAAGGTCTTTGATGACGGCACTGAGGTCGAGGGTTTTGAATTCGTCGGCGTAATTGAATGCCTCGCCCATCGGGTCGGATAGGTTGGAATTGTGATGGAGAACCTGGGTATTCAGTTGGTCTGGCCACCAATCGCGATTGCTGCGCCCACGATTGCCGCCGGAGAATGGGCACTTCCCTGTCTGCTTGTCACCGGTTTCTGCACTCATGATGTTGTCCGATCAGGTTTTTATATCGATTCGATCATTTGAAACAATCAATCATCGCAACGTGAGGTTAATCCATCTCTGACTGAACAGGGATGTCTTGCAATTTCATAGGGAGAATTCCCTTCGCGCAGTAGTTCTGGCCGATTGATTTTAAAGAAATTGGTTTTGCCATGACGGTCATAAACACAACCTTTTAGGACATTCCGAGGAAAGAGGGAGGAACGTCCTGGCGCAGTACTTGGAATTGCGCGGCGATTATTCCATCTTTGAAATAAAGAGGGAGCGATTTCGATATTTATTGCGAGTGGGAGGGAAGGTATCTTGTATTCATCGCGAGACATTGAACGCAAGCAGGGCGCGTCATTTAATGTTTCGCGGGACATCCACTGAAACCTTACTTCTCAGGAAACCATATCATGAAACTCAACGGCAACACTATCTTCATCACTGGCGGAACTTCCGGCATCGGCCGCGGCTTGGCCGAGGCACTTCATCGCAGCGGCAACAAGGTTATCATCGCTGGCCGGCGCAAAGCGCTGCTCGACGAGGTGGCTGCGGCAAACCCTGGTATCGACACGGTTGAACTCAACTTGAACGATCCTGCGGATATCATTGCCGTTGCGAAGAAGGTGATCGCAAAGCATCCTTCGCTGAACGTCGTGATCAACAACGCCGGCATCATGCCGTTCGACGACGCTTCGTCGGGCGCGCTCGACGATGAGCAAGCGGTACAGCTCGTCGAAACCAATCTGCTCGGCCCGGTTCGTGTCTCGGCGGCTTTCGTCGAACACCTCAAGAAGCAGCCGAATGCCTACTTGATCAACAACAGTTCTGTGCTGGCGTTTGTGCCGCTGGCTACAACCGGACTCTACAGCGCCACCAAGGCGGCGATCCACTCCTACACGCTGTCGCAACGCTTCTTGCTGCGCAATAGCAGCGTTCGCGTTCTCGAGATCGCGCCGCCTTGGGTCGATACCGACCTGATCCACAAGAGCGGCGATGAACGTGCCATGCCACTGGACGCCTTTATCTCCCAGACACTGGAGAAGCTGGCAACCGGCGCCGACGAAGTCCTGGTTGACGCGGCCAAGGACTTCCGTGCCAACCCCGGCCCCGGCGAACATGGTCTGATCAACCAGTTCAATCAGTTTATCGAGCAAAATCCCATCCCGGTCGCCTAAGCGGCTGTCGCAGAAAGCTGGCTGCCACGCGCGGTCAGCTTTGCAGCAGTATTATCCTCAGTGCAAATGTCGTAACACGTCCTATCAGGAGATTTCCATGAAAGATGAAATCGTGATCAGCTCGTCATTGCGCACGTCGATCGGCGCATTTGGCGGTTCATTAAAAGATACGCCCGCTGCAGCCCTCGGTTCTCACATCGTCAAAACCATACTCGAACGGACCGGCTTGGATCATGGTCTCGTCGACGAGATGGTCATGGGTAACGTGGTGCAAGCGGGCAGCGGTATGAATATCGCACGGCAGGTTGCGATCAGCGCCGGCTTGCCTGTTTCTGTACCCGCGCATACCGTGAACCGTGTCTGCGGATCCGGCGCCCAGGCCATCGTCACCGCTTACGCACAGATTCGCGCCGGCTTGTCCAATCTGGTTATCGCAGGCGGCACGGAGAACATGGATCTGGCGCCCTATCTGATGCCCTCACTGCGCCACGGCGCGAGACTGGGGCATGTGCAGGCAATCGATTCGTTGCTGCGGGACGGTTTGCATGACGCGTTTTCCGACAAGCATTCAGGCTGGCACACCGAAGACCTCGCGGCGAAGTACGAGGCGTCTCGCGAAGCACAAGACAAGTTCGCCGCAACCAGCCAACAGCGCTTCGCCGTGGCGCAGTCGGCGGGCCGGTTTGACGCGGAGATTGCGCCGATAGCGATCGCTACCCGCAAGGGTGAGGTTATATTCGCCAAGGATGAGGCGAATAGGCCGGAAACGACGGAAGCGGCGCTTGCGAAACTGAAGCCGGCCTTCCGTCCAGATGGCACGATCACGGCCGGCAACGCACCTGGCCTGAACGCCGGCGCTGCCGCCATGATTGTGAGTTCACGTGGACAAGCGGAATCTCTTGGGCTTGGGCCGCAATTGGTCATCCGGGGAATCGGCATCGCCGCTGTCGAACCCGGCTTATTTGGGCTCGGCCCCATTCCGGCGATCAAACGGGCCTTGGCTGAAGCGCAGTGGCAAGTGCAGGACGTCGATCGCTTCGAGGTCAACGAGGCTTTTGCAGTCGTGGGCATTGTCGTGCGCGATCAACTTGGCATTGCGCCTGAGCGCTTTAACATCGACGGTGGCGCAATTGCTCACGGCCATCCAATCGGTGCTACGGGGGCAATACTACTCACCAAAGTGGCCCATGCGCTGCAGCGTACCAAAGAAAAGAAAGCCGTTGTGTCGCTGTGCATAGGCGGTGGGCAAGGCATTGCTCTCGCCCTTGAGCGCGTTTGATTGGCCTGGAATTGTTTGCCAGGTGCGGGGGGCGAAGCCGATATCTTTGGATATCGATCAACTGCCCGGCTTCTTCAGCAAGGGGTGCTTGGCAAACAGCTCCACAATCCAATCGACGAAAACCCGCAGCTTTGTGCTTAGATGCCGGTTCGGCGGGTAGAGGATCGACATCGGCATTCGTTCAACCTGCCATTCCTCTAAACAGGTCTCCAACTGGCCGGACGCGATCAACGGCGCGGTCATGAAAGTCACCCCGTTGATAATGCCCATGCCAGCGACGGCAAGGTCGGTGCAGGACGTCACGTCGTTGCAGAGAATGACGCTTTTGCCTTGAACATCTACTTTCTCGTCACCTTGCTGCGCAATGATCGGAAATGGCCTCGAGGTTCGCGTCGCGATCATGCGAATCAACGAATGATGCAGGTCGATCTCGCTCGGATGCTTCGGCTTGCCGTGCTTCTTCCAGTAGCTTGGCGCCGCGCAGAGATCCAGGTAGGTATAACCGACTTTTCGGGCGACAAGTGATTGATCGACCAAGGTGCCGACTCGTATCACGCAGTCGATGTTCTCCGCCAGCAGGTCGACCGGCCCATCGCTGGCCCCGATTTCCAGTTCGATGTCGGGGTATTTCGCGATGAAATCCGGGAGTGCCGGAATGACGACCGAGTGGGCTAGCGGCCGCGGAAGGTCGAAGCGCAGCTTTCCCTTTGGGCTGGACTTGACGCCCGTCATTACGCTTTCCAGCTCTTCCAGCTCATTGAGCAGACGTACGGCCCGATCATAGTAAGCCGCGCCGTCTGGCGTGACACTGACATGCCGGGTAGTACGATTGAGCAGCTTGGTCGCGAGATCGTCCTCCAGCGTCTGAACCAGGCGCGTCACGGTCGGTTTGGGGATATCGAGCGTCTCGGAAGCCTTGGTGAACGTACCGGACTCGACTACGCGAACAAAGGCGCGCATCGCCTCGAATTTATCCATCTTTCTCCCTTTTTCGCTGGACCAAGCGTCAGCGTTCGACCCGCCCATTATTCCAGATTTGAAATAAAGATGAAGCGGAATCGATATTTATCTAGGAATCCGTATCGATTAACTTCTATCCATCGGAACAACGCATTACGCGAACAGGATGGATTGCCATGTCACCCCGTGACTCTTCCCGCGACAAGTCGACTTTCGCTAGCGCCGTCTGGCGCAGCGAAACGTTGCACCTCGACAATTTGCCGGCCATGGGAATTCGTATATACGGCCAACGTGCCAAGGGCGAAAGCCAACCCCTGGTGCTGCACTTCCATGGAGGTAACTTCACAGGGGGATCTCTCGACAGCGGCTATGTGATCGCACGCCTCTTGGCGGAAGCCGGCGCCATCGTCGTGTCGCTTGACTACCCGCTTGCCCCGAAGAACGCGTTCCCTTCCGCAGTTGAGGCGGGGCAGGCCGCGCTGACCTGGGTGTCCAAGCTGGGAAATCGCAGCAAGCTGGCGGGCCGCTCGTCCAAGGTCTTTGTTGCCGGGGAGGAGGCGGGCGGCAATATCGCCGCCGCAGTAGCCATGGTCGCCCGGGATCGCCAACAGCCGAAGCTTCGGGGCCAAATTCTGATTTCACCCATGCTCAATCCGTGGCTTTCCACCGCCTCGATGCGAAACGCAGATGTTGGCACCGAAGGCTGCCGCTGGGACCAGGGGTGGCATGGCTACCTGCAAAGCCCCAGTGACGCAAATCATCCCTATGCCTCGCCCGGAACCGCGAGCCGGCTCGCAGGGCTGCCCCAGGCGCTGCTGTTGACGGCTATCGACGATCCGATGCGCGACGACACCTTCGCCTATGCCCACCGCTTGCGTGAGGCCGGAGTAGCAGTGGAAGGCATGGTATTGCCCGGTCCGACCGGCTGGCCGTGCGAGCTGATGGATCGCCGCAGTATCGATTCGCCGTGGGCCGCGGAGACCCGCCAACGCTTCCAGCATTTCTTCGCCTCAGTCGAAGGCGCGCAGCTTGCGCCCTCGTCGCATTCGTCCTTGTCGTTGTAGATAATTTTTCAGGAGAGATCATCATGTCCACTGTCACCACTAGCAAGAATCGACCGCTTCTTACCGCCGCGATCGTCGCCGTACTGGCGATCGGCGGTGTGGCGGGTGTGAGCCACTATGCCCACGCAAAGAACAAGGCCGCCGCCCCGGCACAGCCCCCCAGCGTGGCCGTCGCCGTGGTTGGAACGAAGCAGGAAATTACCTGGGCTCCGTTTTCCGGGCGCCTTGAAGCCGTCAATCAAGTCGACGTGCGCGCCCGTGCTTCAGGCGCAGTGCTGACAGTCCATTACAAAGAAGGCGGTCTGGTGAAGGAGGGCGACCTGCTCGTCACCATCGATCCGGCGCCTTACCAGGCCGAAGTCGACCGAGCACAAGCCCAAGTCGCGGTCGCTGCCTCGCGTGCGACCTTTGCGACGAGCGAATTCCAGCGCGCGCAACGGCTGTGGAACGAACAGGCCATCGCGCAGAAGGAATTGGATGAAAAGTCCGATGCCAACCGCGAAGCCGAAGCCGGGTTGCAGGCGGCACGTGCGGCCCTTACCGCCGCCAAGCTGAACCTGGGGTACACGCAGGTTCGAGCTCCCATCTCCGGTCGTGTCGGCAAGATCGACGTCACCGTCGGCAATCTGGTCTCGGCCGGCCCCGGGGCACCTGTCCTGACGACCTTGGTCTCGGTTGACCCGATCTACGCCAGTTTCGATGCCGACGAAGGGACCGTGACCCGCGCTTTGAGCGAACTGCCCAAGGGCACGGGCCGCAATCAGATCGGCCAAATTCCGGTTCGCATGGGTACGTCGGCCACAGAAGGCACGCCGTACGTCGGCCAGCTGCAGCTCGTGGACAATCAGGTCGACATCAAGAGCGGCACGGTGCGCGTGCGCGCCGTGTTCAAAAACGAGGACGCCAGCTTGATCCCGGGCCAATTCGCCCATCTCGAAATGGGCAGCGTTCACTCCTCGCCGACGCTATTGATCAACGAGCGAGCCGTGGGTACCGATCAAAGCAAGCAATTCGTGCTGGTTGTGGCGCCGGACGGCACAACGAGCTACCGGGAAGTCACCCTTGGTGGCGCCATCGACGGCTTGCGTGTCGTCACTTCGGGCTTGAAGGCCGGCGAAACCATCGTCGTGAATGGCCTGCAACACGTCCGACCGGGCATTAAGGTGAAAGCTGAGCCGGTGCCGATGGATACAAAATCCGAAATCGCGGCCGGTACGCCGACGAAATCCTGATAGGAGCGATTGCCATGAACTTCTCCAGATTCTTCATCGACAGGCCAATCTTCGCCGGTGTGCTGTCGGCAATGATCCTCCTCGCGGGGCTGATCGCGATCAAGGCATTGCCCATTTCCGAATACCCGGAGGTCGTACCGCCATCCGTGGTCGTGCGCGCCCAGTATCCAGGAGCTAATCCAAAGGTGATCGCCGAAACGGTCGCGACGCCACTCGAAGAGTCGATCAACGGTGTCGAGGGCATGCTCTACATGAGCAGCCAGGCTACGACCGACGGCTTGATGACGCTGACCGTCACCTTCAAACTCGGCGTCGACCCCGATCATGCCGAGCAACTGGTGCAGAACCGTGTTTCGCAAGCGGAGGCCAGGCTTCCAGAAGAAGTGCGGGCACTTGGCATCACCACCAAGAAGGCGTCACCCGACCTGATGATGGTGGTGCACCTCAAGTCGCCCAACCAGCGCTACGACATGAACTACCTGCGCAACTATGCGCTGCTCAACATCAAGGATCGCCTCGAACGCATCGAAGGCGTGGGCGAGGCCCGCCTCGTCGGTGCGGGCGACTACTCCATGCGCGTCTGGCTGAACCCGGAGAAGGTTTCTGAACGCGGCCTGTCGGGAGACGACGTGGTGCGCGCGATCCGCGAACAGAATGTCCAGGCGGCGGCCGGCATCGTCGGTGCTTCCCCAGGCTTGCCCGGCGTCGACACGCAACTTTCGATCAACGCCCAGGGCCGCTTGGCGACGCCCGACGAATTCGGCGACATCATCGTCAAGACCGCGCCAGACGGTGCAATCACACGTCTACGCGACGTCGCCCGTGTTGAGCTCGGCGCGGAGGACTATTCTCTGCGCTCCTTACTGGACAACCAGCAGGCCGTCGCCATCACGATTTCGCAGGCGCCCGGCTCCAATGCCATACAGATTGCCGACGACGTGCGTAAAACGATGGAGGACTTGAAGCGCAACATGCCGGAAGGCGTGGATTACTCTATCGTCTACGACACCACGCAATTCGTCCGTGCCTCCATCCACGCGGTCGTGCATACCTTGCTCGAGGCGATCTTCCTGGTCGTGCTCGTCGTGATCCTGTTCCTGCAAACTTGGCGCGCATCGGTCATTCCGCTGCTGGCGGTACCCGTATCGATCATCGGCACCTTTGCCGTGATGCACGGGTTCGGCTTCTCGATCAATGCCCTTACCTTGTTCGGCCTGGTGCTGGCCGTGGGTATCGTGGTTGATGACGCCATCGTCGTAGTGGAAAATGTCGAGCGCAACATCGAAGCTGGTTTGAACCCACGGGAGGCATCCTATCGTGCGATGAAGGAAGTCTCCGGCCCGATCGTCGCCATCGCTTTGGTATTGATTGCCGTATTCGTGCCGCTGGCGTTCATTACCGGCTTATCCGGACAATTCTACAAGCAGTTCGCATTGACGATTGCCATTTCGACCGTGATCTCGGCGATCAATTCGCTGACGCTGTCTCCCGCCTTATCAGCCTTGTTGTTGCGTGGCCACGATGCGCCGAAGGACGTGCTGACGCGCTTCATCGAGACCTACCTAGGTTGGCTGTTCCACGGTTTCAACAGGGTGTTCAAGCGCGGCGCCGACTCCTACAGCGGCGGCGTTGGCGGCGTCATCGCGCGTAAGTCGATCATGATGGGAATTTATGTCGTACTGTTCGGCCTGGGCCTGGCATTGTTCAACGTCGTGCCTGGCGGCTTCGTGCCGGCACAGGACAAGCAATATCTGGTCGGCTTTGCCCAACTGCCCAATGGCGCCACGCTGGATCGTACCGACAACGTCATCCGCCGCATGGGCGACGTCGCCCTTAGCCAGCCAGGTGTCGCGCACAGCGTCGCGTTCCCGGGCTTGTCGATCAACGGCTTTACCAATAGCTCGGATTCTGGCATCGTCTTCACGCCGCTCAATTCCTTCGAGGAACGCAAAAGTGCCGATCAAAGCGCTGGCGCTATTGCGGGCCAGATGAACCAGAAGTTCGGCGCCATCAAGGATGCATTCATTGCGATCTTCCCGCCGCCTCCGGTGCAAGGTCTCGGCACGACCGGTGGCTTCAAGCTGGAACTGGAGGATCGTGGCTCAGTCGGTTACGAAGGCTTGGACACAGCTACCAAGGCCTTCATGGCCAAACTCTCGAAACAGCCGGAAGTCGGTAACCTGTTCTCGAGCTACGAAGTCAGCGTGCCCCAGCTCTATGCCGAAGTGGATCGTGCTAAGGCGCATCAGCTCGGCGTTTCGGTGACCGACGTGTTCGATACGCTACAGATCTACCTGGGCAGCCTGTATGTGAACGACTTTAACCGCTTCGGCCGGACCTACACCGTGCGCGTGCAGGCAGATGCCACTTATCGCTCCCGCGCCGACGACATCGGCCAGCTCAAGGTGCGCTCCGCGACCGGCGAGATGGTGCCCTTGTCCGCTCTCTTGAAGGTCAAGCAAAGTTTTGGCCCCGAGCGTGCCATGCGCTACAACGGCTTCCTGGCCGCCGATGTGAACGGCGTACCGGCCCCGGGTTACTCCTCGGGCCAGGCCCAGGCCGCCGTGGAACGCGTTGCCGCCGAGACCCTTCCGCGCGGTATCGACTACGAATGGACAGACTTGACGTATCAAGACAAGCTGGCCGGCAATTCTGTGCAGTGGATTTTCCCGCTCGCCATCCTGCTCGTGTTCTTCGTGCTGGCGGCCTTGTATGAAAGCTTGACACTGCCGCTTTCAATCATCCTCATCGTGCCGATGGGTCTGCTTGCGGCGATGACCGGCGTTTGGCTGACCCATGGCGACAACAACATCTTCACGCAGATCGGCTTGATCGTACTGGTCGGCTTGTCGGCGAAAAATGCGATCCTCATTGTTGAGTTTGCCCGCGAACTGGAATTTGCCGGTCGCAGCCCGCTGCAAGCCGCAATCGAAGCAAGTCGCTTGCGTCTGCGCCCAATCCTGATGACTTCCATGGCCTTCATCATGGGTGTATTGCCGCTTGCGTTCTCTACCGGTGCCGGTGCGGAAATGCGCCGGGCGATGGGTATCGCCGTATTCTCGGGCATGCTCGGCGTGACCTTGTTCGGCTTGTTCCTGACACCCGTGTTCTATGTCCTGTTGCGCGCGGTGGCCGGCAACCAGCCGCTCAAACTCCACGGCAAGGTTCCGCACGTCGAAGCCTTCGCCGGCGCCGCCCACCAACCCGCCAAGTAAAGGAGAATTGTCATGACATACCAAACGACTTTGCGCCGCACCTTGACGCCCTTGATGCTTGCACTGGCGCTGGCGGGATGCGTCACCGCACCGAAACTCGATCCGAACAGCACGCCGGCCGTGCCGAGCGCATTCAAGGAAGCCGACAGTCATTGGACGACGTTGCCGCAAGCCGCCGCACAGCCGCAAGGGGAATGGTGGAAGGTATTTGGCGACCCTACGCTGGATGACCTGATTGCACGCGCCAATCAAGGAAACCTGTCGATTCAGGCCGCATCGGCTCGTTTGTCTCAGGCAAGAGCCCTGTTCAAGCAAGTCGATGCCGACCGAGCCCTGCAGGTCAGCGCGAGCGCCGGCGCGGTGCGGCAGGAAGGGCAGAATTCGGTGCTGAGCACACGTAACGCAGCCGGGCAATTGGAGCCTGGATCGATGGGGCAAGTCACGCTCAATGCCTCGTATGAGGTCGACTTGTTCGGTAAGTTATCAGGTACTTCGAATGCGGCATCGCTCGATGCCAAATCAAGGGAAGAACTGGTCGCCAGTGCCAGATTGGTCGTGCAGACCGACGTGGCGCAGACTTACTACGCCATCCGCGCCACCGATGCGGAGCGCAACCTGGTGCGCGACACGGTAAAGGCTTATCGGGCAACGCAGACGGTTACCGAACACCTCTATCGCGAAGGCGAAGTGTCGGAACTCGACTACCAGCGCATACAAGCGCAGGTTGCCGAGACCGAATCGCAAGCGCTTGAGCTCGACCAGCGCCGAGCGACGTTGGAGCATGCGCTTGCGCTGCTGATGGGCGAAGCGGCTTCCAACTTCAAGCTCGACGAAGCAGTCTGGGACGGAGCACCTCCGCTCATCCCGTCGGGTATCCCCAGCACCGTCCTGGCCCGCCGGCCGGACGTTTTGGCGGCCGAGAATGACCTCTTGGCCGCACAGCAACGGATCGGCGTGGCGAAGGCTGCCTGGTTCCCTGACTTGTCGCTGACTTCCTATGGCGGCTATGCATCATCGGATCTTCATAACTTCTTCAGCTGGTCGACACGCGCTTGGGGCATCGGCGCGCTGGCGAATCTGCCGATTCTGGATGGTGGCCGACGTCAAGCCGGTGTCAACCTCGCTGACGCCAAGGCCAGCGAATCATTGGCCGAATATCGCGAGCACGTGCTGACCGCCTTTAAGGACGTGGAAGACCAGCTATCGACCCTGCGTATCCTTGAGCAGCAGTCCGACATTCAAGCGCAAGCGGTCAAGGCTTCCAGCCGCGCGACCGTGCTTTCCGATTCGCGTTATCGTAACGGACAGGTCAATCAACTGGACTTGTTGGAGGCACAGCGCAGCGAACTGACCGATCGCCGGCTTGCCGTGCAGGTTCGCTCGCAACAATACCAAAGCACGATTGCATTGATTCGTGCATTGGGTGGTGGATGGGGTTGATCGGCAGAGCGCGCCCTTAGGGGCGCGCTGTCACGACAAATTTCACACGGAGTACAAAATGAAACACATCAAAATCGCAATTTTGGATGATTACCAGGATGCTGCATTGCGATCGGCCGACTGGTCGGTCTTGGACGGCAAGGCAGAGACTACGGTCTTCTGCGATCATGTTGCGGACGAGGATGCATTAGTCGCGAGGCTCGCGCCTTTCGACGTCATCGTCGCCATGCGGGAGCGGACTCCTTTGCGGCGCTCGCTGTTGGAGCGGTTGCCGAACTTGAAATTGATCGCCTCGACGGGCCCGATCAATGCCGCTATAGACGTTGAAGTAGCGGCTGAACGGGGTATCGAGATCATGCACACAGGTTACCGATCCGATCCGACGATCGAATTCACTTGGGCGCTGATTCTTGCGTCGGCACGTCATGTCGTCGCCGAACGGAACTCGGTGATCGCCGGCGGTTGGCAGACAACGCTAGGCATGGACCTGCGCGGCAAGCAGTTGGGCATACTTGGACTGGGGCGCATAGGTTCAGACGTCGCACGCATCGGCAAGGCTTTCGGCATGAACCTGATTGCCTGGAGCCAGAACATGACGGCTGAGCAAGCGGAGGCCAGCGGTGCAAAACTGGTGTCGAAGGAAGAGCTATTTGCGCAATCCGACATCCTGACGATCCACTTGATACTAAGTCGTCGAACCCGAGGCCTAGTGGCTGCGGCTGATCTCGCCTTGATGAAGCCGACCGCGTTGCTTGTGAATACGTCTCGCGGCCCTATCGTCGACGAGCAAGCTCTTGTCGAAGCGTTGCAGCAGCGCCGCATTGGTGGTGCGGCGGTTGACGTGTTTGAGGAAGAGCCGCTACCGGTGACCCATCCGTTCCGCTCGTTGGACAATGTCCTGGCGACACCCCATCTTGGCTACGTATCGGAAGGGCTGTACCGCACGTTTTACGAGGACAGTGTGGCGAATATCCAGCGTTGGCTCGCCGCCCGATAAACGGTCTGTAAGAAGACCTAGCTTTTGGTAAACATGGGATTGCCCGCCTTGGTTTGCTCGACGGGCACCTCCTCCTGCAAGACGTCCCAATGCTCGATGATCTTGTTATCCTCGAACCGGAAAATGTCCACGGCAACGAAAGTCTTGCGATCTCCACCGATATAGCGGCCATGAACGATGACATGGTCGCCTTCAGCGAAGACCATGCCATGCTCGTAGCGGCGCCCATTTGGCAAGGTTTCGACGAACGCGAGCAGGCCGGCGCGTTTTGCCGGGATGAAGGGATTGTGCTGGATGTAGTCGAGCGACCACCATTGCTCCAGCATGCTGAAGTCGCGATCGTTGAATGCCTTGGTCAGTGCTTCGATCACGATGGCTTTTCTTTTGGCCAGGTCGGTCATGACGGTCTCCTTCATTGTGAAAATTATGTTGTGTTCGGCTGACAAGCGGCGAAATTTGATTATGACGAATTCCGAGTCCGGGCGATTGCGCGGTTTCCCCCGCGCTTGCGACGCCAAATTCCTTTAAAAAGGGCGTTTGGTAGTCGCCTTTTTCTTGTAAATGTCCAACTAAATGGCATGCTGGCAGAATCGATACGCTTACCCTGCGTCGGCAGCAATTAGTGATAGAAAATGACGCCGGCTCCACCAGCCGGAACGATCACGTTCGCTACAGACGTCACCAACAAGCCAAGCGCAATTGCGGAAGCCAGGATGGCAGCGACCGTGATGACGTTGCGCGTGACATCGTTGGCGTGTAGCCAATGGCTGGAAGACGAGGCCGTCGACTTTGGCGCACCGTGCGCAAATTGGATGAAGTTCATGATGTTGCCCGTGCCGGTCGCTCAGGACGTTTTGCAATGTCCCGAGCGGTCTGCCGGCGTTAGCGTTGCAAAGCGCGATTGCTGAACAGGGGCGCGTCCTTCAATTCCGCACGCACTTCCGCTCTGGTCTTGCCATGCACCGGGGTGGCGGTGCTTGACGGGATCTTGACTTCGCCTTGTTGGGCAAATGCGACGCTTGCGGCCATGGTCAAGATTGCTGCAGTGATGATTTGTTTCGCTTTCATGATTGTTCTCCATAAATGTCAGATTGAGGCTTACCCATACTTGCGACGCTTTTTGCACTACGCCTGGGCTTGCCGTGAAGGTCGGTGCGCCGTTTTTCTGGATTGCCGTGTACCGCCTGTGAAGTCACTATAGGACTAGCGTTAATCAAGAAAAAGGTGGCGTTTGGTAATGCATCGTTCCTGATAATGGAATAATTCAATGCCGATTACGTTGCTAAGCTGTGTTGGTCAATAGCGTGACGTAGTGAAACATTTGATATACGCTGCGATTCACCGGGTACGATTCGCTCTTCCGTTTTTCTTGCCTGTCACGGGGTCTCTTAATGGACTATCTCGAAAGCCTACGCATATTTCGATCGGTGGTTGAATCGAAAAGCTTCACCAAGGCCGCAGATATGCACGGCGTACCGCGGCCTTCGGTCTCGCGCACCATTGCGGCGCTGGAAGAAAGAATCGGTTGCCGTCTGTTGAATCGCAATACGCGGCAAGTTTCCCTGACCGAAGAGGCCGAGCAGTTTTACGAAGGCTGCGTGCGCGTCCTTGAGGATCTCGACGCGCTTGAAGCGGGAGTGGCGAACCGGACGCAGGAGGCGGGAGGGGTTTTGCGCCTTGTTGCCCACACCACCGCGACGATCGACCGGTTGATTCCATTGATCGCCGCCTTCAAGCGGGCGCATCCGAAAGTGTCGCTGGATGTTACGCTGACGGAGCGCCCGGTCGATCTGATCGCTGAGGGGTACGACCTGGGCATAGTTGTCCGGTACATGGTAACTAGCGATACAACGGTGATTCGCCAGCTTGAACGGATTCCAGTTGTGATCGTCGCCACGCCGGGATATTTGAAATCCGCGCCGCCGTTGCCAGACCCCATGGCGCTAACAAATCATCAGCTGGTGCTGATGTCTGCGTCAATTCGACGGCAAGATATTCGCTTTCGGGATGGCGATTCGGATCTGAACGTGCCGCGACACTGGGATATCGGGTCAAACAGCCCCACGTTCAACCGGGAAATGGTATTGCAGGGTTTCGGTATTGGCATTGTGCCCCGCAGCCTCGTCGAGAACGAATTGGCGTCCGGGAAATTGGTCCAGGTGCTAACCGACTTTCAGCTTGCCGAGGACTGCATAGAGATCATGCTGGCGTACAGCAACCGCACGTTGTTGCCGGTCAAAGTACGGGCATTTATCGATTTTGCATCGAGCTTTTTCGACACGCGGACGAAATAAAGCTCATCTCCCGAGACATTTTCTGCCGCAGGTCTTCCCATCTTGATGCAGACCATTGGTGCCGGAAACGGCACCAATCTGGTTCCCATTTCCACATCGCTTTCGAACGGTCGCCTGACTAGGATGTGCGCATGCACACCACAAACATTCAAAACGACGACTGTTTTGCCCTGCGCCAGGCTTCCCGGCATATCTCGAAGCTTTACGAGCGTCACCTCTCCGAGGTCGGCATTACCGCCAGCCAGTTCAGCGTCCTTCGTACGCTCGCCGGCTGCGAGCAATTGACCATGGTCGAGCTGGCCCGGGCGATGGTAATGGACAGGACGACCCTTTCGCGAGCGCTCCAACCTTTGCTGCGATCCGGGCTGGTGGCGACTCGATCAGCCTTAGGTGGTTCCTATCGGCGGTTGCTTGTTTTGCTCACCGAAAAAGGGGTGAAGAAGCTTGACGAAGCTGCCGCGCACTGGGCGATCGCGCAGACCAGGTTTGAAGAGAGCTTTGGGAAGCAGCAGGCCGCGCAACTCAGAAGCGAATTGTATCGAATGACGAGCGAAGAGCTCGCACGGTAACCAGAACGAAACAATCTGGTGCAGTTTCGCACATCGCTTCCTGGAGTCATTCGAACTAATGTGCATATACACAGAATTTGTTGGCGAACAGCCATATCGCATGATTAATCTAGAAAAGGTGGAATCCATGAAGAATCAAACTGAACAAAGGACGGGCATCAGCAAAATAGCTGCCTACACCGCTCTTGCCGTAGCGACGCTCGGTCTTGCAGGGTGCGTCAGCTATGCGGGCATCAAGAGCGATAAACAAATTGCCGCTCCCGCCAAGTTCGAGACGCAGCAGAGCTTGCCCGCCGAGGGTGGGCAATGGCCCTCGATGGACTGGGCCAAGCAGTTCGGCGATCCGCAATTGCCAGCGCTGATCGACGAGGCGCTGCAGGGCAATCCGTCGGTCGACCAGGCGAGGGCCCGCATCGAAAAGGCCACGTCCTATGCGGGCACCGCCCAATCGGCACTTAGCCCCAACGTCAACGCCAGCTTTTCCTCGCAGCGCAATCAATACAGCGGCAATACCTTATTTGGCCCGGGAGTCGCAGGCACCTGGCAAAACGAAAATACGCTGATGCTTTCGGGCTCCTGGGATCTCGACCTGTGGGGCAAGAATAGGGAGCACTTCCGCGAGGCCGTTTCGCAAGAAAAGGTGGCCGATACGGAAGCCCAGGAGGTGCGCATTACCATTGCCGCGTCGGTGGCAAGCGCCTACACGCGCCTCGCCCAGCTATACGCTCTACGCGATATCGAAGTCCGTGAAGTGAAGAATCGCAATGGCATCGAGCAGATAACGATTGCTCGCATCAAGGCTGGGCTCGACACCGATCTGGAACGCCAGACGGCGCACGGCGAGACGGCCTCGAGCCGCACCAGTGTCAGCGACATTGACGGCCAGATCATCGTCGTGCGCTACGAGCTCGCCGCTTTGCTTGGTGAAGGCCCGGATCGTGGACTGAAAATCGCAAATCCCGCTTTGTCGAATGGCGACCTCGTTGCGCTGCCCGACAACCTTCCGGCAGACTTGCTCTCCCGCCGTCCTGACATCGTGGCAGCTTACTGGAGGGTGGATGCAGATACCCATGGCGTGAAGGAAGCCAAGGCCGAATTTTATCCCGACATCAACCTGATCGCCGCGACCGGCTTTGACGCATTTGGCTGGGGAAAATTCCTCAGCTCTGCCAGCCGTCAAAGCCAATTTGGACCGGCGATCCATTTACCGATTTTCGATGCCGGCGCTCTGCGTTCCCAATTGAAAGGTCGTTATGCCGATTTCGATTACGACGTTGCCAGCTACAACCAGACTTTGATCAACGGGCTGTCCGATGTCGCTACCCAGGTTTCAAAGATCCGCTCGACCGATAACCAACTGGTTGACGCGCGCCAAGCCCTGGAGTCTCAAAACAAAGCGTATGCACTGGCGGTGGATCGCTACAAGGCGGGCCTGAACCAGCAATTGCAGGTACTGAACGCAGACGACAACCGCCTGGCTGCCGAGACTGTGGTTGTCAACCTTGAAATGGGGCGTCGCACCATGCAGGTAGGCCTCATCAAGGCTCTGGGCGGTGGTTTCGATGCAGCGGGTTCCAACCTCGCCGCGAATACGGAAACCCCGATTCGCTCGAAGTCCGACGGCATCGCCAAGCAATGATTTATCCGATAAGTGAATGAAAACCCGCCGTCAGGCACGCATGCAGGACGGCCTCTCTCAATCTCAATTCAAGTGGAGCAAAACATGAACACGTCTCAAACCCCTTCGATGGATGAATCGACGAGCAAGTCCGGAAAACGCAAGACACTGATCGCCGGCCTTGTTGCTGTCATCGCAGCAGCAGGCGCAGCGTACTCCGCCTACTATTTCCTCGACGCGCGTTATCACGTATCGACCGACGATGCCTACGTCAACGGCAACGTCGTGCAAATCACGCCACAAGTTTCCGGTACGGTCATCACGGTCAATGCCGACGACACGCAAGTTGTGAAGCAGGGTGCGCCAGTGGTTCAGATCGACCCGGCCGACGCGCAGATCGAGGTACAACAGGCCGAAGCCAATTTGGGCAGGACTGTTCGCCAGGTACGCGGGCTATACATCGGCGACGCCAAATATCGCGCCGACATCGCTCTGCGCCAAGCCGATCTTTCCAAGGCCCAGGACGACCTAAAGCGTCGTCTCGCCATTGACGCGACGGGCGGTGTATCGGAAGAGGAAATATCGCATGCACGCGATAACCTGAAATCGGCGCAGGCTGCGCTCGACTCCGCTCAGCAACAGTTCAATGCCAACAGCGCGCTGGCAGGCCGCACCGCGATTGACAAGCATCCCGACGTTCTGGCTGCAGCGGCGAAAGTGCGGAGCGCTTACTTGGACTACTCCCGCGATACGCTGCCGGCGCCTGTTACCGGATATGTGGCGCAGCGCAGTGTTCAAGTCGGCCAGCGCGTTTCGCCCGGCACGCCATTGATGTCCGTGGTGCCGCTCAACCAGGTTTGGGTCGATGCGAATTTCAAGGAATGGCAACTTCGGCACATCAAGGTCGGCCAGCCGGTCAAGTTGACTGCCGACGTCTACGGCTCTTCCATCGTCTATCACGGAAAAATTGCCGGCCTTACTCCTGGAACCGGTTCGTCGATGTCATTGCTGCCGGCGCAGAACGCGACCGGAAACTGGATCAAGGTCGTGCAACGCCTCCCCGTTCGCATCGAAATCCCGGTGACGGAACTGGAAAAGAACCCGCTACGTGTAGGCCTCTCGATGAGCGCGGACGTCGACTTCAAGGGCTCGACTCCTGGTCAACTCGATCCTGTGGCTACGTCGACCTACCAGACTGACGTCTTTGCGAAGTCTGGCACCGAAGCCAATGCTGCGATCGCACGCATCATTGCGGACAACGAGTAATCCTCATCAACGGCCAGGGATACTGCTAGCAAGCCCAGCCCCTGTCCAAACACACACTTACCATCATGGATACCATTCAATCGAATCCTCCCCCGCTCAAGGGGGCGACACTTGCGCTGGCTTCAATTAGCGTAGGAATCGCGGGTTTTATGACCGTGCTCGACTCGTCTATCGCCAATGTCGCCATTCCAACGATCTCCGGCAATCTTGGGGTATCGGTTGATGAAGGTACATGGGTCATCACCTTGTTTGCTGCAGCGAACTCCGTCTCGATTCCACTCACCGGCTGGTTGACACAGCGGCTGGGACAGGTTCGCCTGTTCACTGGCTCGATTCTGCTGTTCGTATTGGCATCGGCGTTGTGCGGCATAGCGCCGAGCCTGCCTATGCTGCTGTTTGCCCGTGTATTGCAGGGCCTGGTGGCCGGGCCGTTGATTCCAATGTCGCAAGCACTGCTGCTGAGCTCATGGCCGAAAGCAAAATCGGCGCTTGCGCTTGCATTGTTTTCGATGATCGTCGTGACCGGGCCCATCGTAGGGCCGTCACTTGGCGGTTGGGTGACCGATAGCTATCGCTGGTCGTGGATTTTCTACCTCAATATCCCGGTCGGCATATTCGCCGCTGCCATGGTCTGGACGATTTTCCGTAAGCGCGAAACGCCGACCAAGAAGCTCCCGATCGACAAGGTGGGCCTGGGTTTATTGGTTGTCTGGGTGGCGTCGCTACAGGTGATGCTGGACAAGGGCAAGGACCTCGACTGGTTTTCGTCGAATACGATTGTCGTGCTGACTATCGTTGCCGTCATAGGCCTTGCACTGTTCATCATCTGGGAACTGACGGACAAAAATCCTATCGTCGATCTGACCCTGTTCAAGCAACGCAACTTCCTCGGCGGGACGGTTGCGATTGCAGTGGCGTATGCCATCTTCTTCGGAACCTTGGTATTGCTGCCCCAATGGATGCAGGAATACCTCGGCTATCGGGCGGTCGATGCGGGCCTCGCCACTGCGCCCCTGGGCATTTTTGCCGTGATCGGCGCGCCCATCATGGGGAAAATCTTGCCGCGCTCCGACGCGCGTGTCATCGGCACATTCGCGTTCATCGGCTTCGCGATCGTTTACTACATGCGCACATTCTTTTACACGGATATCAACGAAGGTCGCATTATTCTGCCGACCTTGCTGCAAGGGATCCCGATGGCGCTGTTTTTTGCGCCTTTGACGTCCATCGTCCTGTCTGGACAGCCGCCTGAAAAGATACCTGCCGCTGCGGGCCTATCGACCTTCGCGCGGATGTTTTTCGGCGGTATTGGTACGTCCTTGGCGGGTGTCGTATGGAACAACCGGACAATCCTGCATCATGCGACTCTGACGGAGCAGTCGAGCGCGACGAATCCGATGTTCACATCGCAGATGAACGCATTGCACTCGACTCTAGGCCTTGGAATCCATGCATCCTACTCGCTGTTCGACCATACGGTGCAAACCCAGGCCGCCATGATGGGATTGAACGACGTGTTCTACGGTGCCGCGGTCATCATGATCGTCATCATTCCGCTCATCTGGATAACCAAGCCAAGCAAGTCTTCCGTTTCTGCAGATGCCGGCGCGGCTGCACATTGAAACATTGTGCGACCGAACTCGATAGGAAGCTCATGTTGTCCATTGAACCCGCAATCGGGAGCATCAATAGCTAAGCCGCCAGTCTGGTACCCCGGTGCTTGGGCGCCATGCTTGAGGGTATGGCGCCTCTTCCCCTAACGTTGGCACCAGGTGAGCAGAGTAAACTGGGTTGGGGCAGAATGACAGGTTGAAAATTCAAATGGTGGAAAATCAGTGGAATCGATCATTTCGGTCAAGGGGTTGACAAAGACCTATGCGTCCGGATTCCAGGCGCTCAAGAATGTCGATCTGGAAATTCCCCGTGGCGACATCTTTGCACTGCTTGGGCCCAATGGCGCCGGCAAGACCACCTTGATCAGCATTGTTTGCGGCATCGTCAATCCGAGCCAAGGTACTGTGACGGCCGATGGACACGATGTCGTGCGCGATTTTCGTGCGGCGCGTTCGGCAATTGGCCTGGTGCCGCAGGAGCTGGCCACGGATTCCTTTGAAACAGTGTGGGCCACGGTGAGTTTCAGCCGCGGCATATTCGGCAAACCGCCAAATGCGGCGCATATAGAGAAGGTGTTGCGCGACCTTTCCCTTTGGGACAAGAAAGACGCAAAAATCCGTGAATTGTCGGGCGGCATGAAGCGGCGCGTGATGATCGCCAAGGCCCTGTCGCATGAACCGAGGATTTTGTTCCTTGACGAGCCGACTGCCGGTGTCGACGTAACCCTGCGGCGCGACATGTGGCAAATGGTGCGTGGTTTGCGTGACAAGGGCGTGACCATCATCTTGACAACACACTACATCGAGGAGGCCGAGGAGATGGCCGACCACATCGGTGTGATCAACAAGGGCGAGATTATCCTGGTTGAAGACAAATCGGTGCTGATGACCAAACTGGGCAAGAAGCAGTTGACACTGCACCTGCAGTGCCCGCTGAGTGAGATTCCGCACGACTTGGGAGAATTTTCGCTGACGCTGGGCGCGGGTGGACATGATTTGATCTATACCTTCGATGCACAGGGCGTGAAGACGGACATTGCCGAACTGCTGCGGCGGCTGGGCGAGCATGGTATCCGCTTCAAGGATCTGCAGTCCAGCCAGAGCTCGCTTGAAGATATTTTTGTCAGCCTGGTGAAAGCATGAATCTGAATATTTACGCGATTCGCGCCATATACGGCTTTGAAATGGCACGTACCCGCCGCACATTGATGCAGAGTATCGCCGCGCCGGTGATTTCCACGGTGCTGTATTTCGTCGTGTTCGGAGCCGCCATCGGCGGGCACATGGGGAAAGTCGCGGACGTGAGCTACGGTGCGTTCATCGTACCCGGTTTGGTCATGATGTCGCTAATGACGCAAAGCATCGCCAACGCCTCATTCGGGATCTACATGCCGCAGTTTTCCGGGACGATTTACGAGGTGTTATCGGCGCCCATCTCGGCAGTGGAGATCGTGGCCGGCTATGTCGGCGCGGCGGCAACGAAATCGATCATCTTGGGCACGCTCATCATGATGACGGCAAGCCTTTTCGTCGACTATCGGATTGCGCACCCCGTATTCATGATTACCTTTTTGGTACTGATTGCGACGACGTTTTCCCTGTTCGGCTTCATCATCGGAATCTGGGCCGATGGCTTCGAGAAGCTGCAAATTATTCCCTTGTTGATCATCACGCCGCTGTCCTTCCTTGGCGGCAGCTTCTATTCGATCAGCATGCTGCCTGCGGGCTGGCAGACAGTCGCCTTGTTCAATCCGGTGGTCTACCTGATAAGCGGGTTCCGCTGGAGCTTCTATGATAGTGCTGACATGCCGGTTGAAGTCAGCCTAGGCGTGGCGTTGAGCTTCCTGGGGGCATGCCTCGTGACCGTCTATTGGATATTTCGGACCGGGTACAAACTGAAGCGCTAGCCGGTACAGGGATAAATCCGTTTAGGCCTCGGGGATAGTCGGACGTTGGACGAGATATGGTCATCTGTCGTCTCTGCCGACATCATTTTCCCGTTACTTTGACTCAAAATGAGGGTGTTTTTGTCCTGCGCGTAATTGATCCAAATCATACAATTTCCTCTATGCCAATGCGAGCCGGCTCGGATTCATCGGGTTCCGATGCCGGAAATCTGCCGGATTAAAAAGGGGACTCCCATGTTAAAGGTCAATGGCGAAAACAGGCCCGCTGACGTCGATGGCGACACACCCGTCCTTTGGGTTTTGCGTGACGTACTGGGTATGACAGGCACCAAGTTCGGTTGCGGTCTTGGTCTGTGCGGAGCGTGCACGGTGGAGGTCGATGGACTAGCTATTCGATCGTGCATCACGTCCGTCGATGCTGTAAAAGGCAAGGATGTCAAGACCATTGAATCGCTTTCCGGAAATCGTGTGGGGCAGGCCCTGCAGAAAGCTTGGGTTGATCATGAGGTGCCCCAGTGTGGCTACTGCCAATCGGGCCAATTAATGTCGGCGGCGGCGCTGCTAGCGAAAAACAAACACCCTAGCGACGCCGATATTGACGCTGCCATGAGCGGCAATATCTGCCGTTGCGGGACTTATCTGCGTATTCGCGCCGCCATCAAAGATGCGGCCCGGTCGCTGTCGGCGTCGAAGGGGAAGCAATCATGATTATTGATCGCCTTCATGGTGGCGCCGGCCATACCGTTTCACGGCGCGATTTCCTCAAGATCGGCGCAACTCTGGGCGGTGGGCTGATGATAGGTGTCGGCTTCATGACATCGCCTCACGCAAACGCCGCAAGCGAAGATGCCAGGTTTTCGCCCAATGCGTTCGTTAGTATCGAACCAAATGGCCAAGTCATCTTGACAGTGGGTTATGTCGAAATGGGGCAAGGTACCTATACCAGCATCCCGATGCTGATTGCCGAGGAGCTGGAAGTCGATCTATCTACTATCCGCGTCGAGCACGCTCCACCGAACGACAAGCTTTACTACAATCCGCTTCTTGGATTTCAAGCCACGGGGAACTCCAACGCAATTCGTGGAGCGTATGAGCCGATGCGCCGGGCGGGAGCTGCCGCGCGCATCTTGCTGATTTCCGCAGCGGCGAAAAAGTGGGGGGTAAGTCCCGACACTTGCTTCGCTTCGCGCGGACAAGTGATTCATCGTGATACCCAAAGAAAATTGGGATACGGAGCCTTGACGGCTGATGCGTCAAAGCTGCCGGCACCGGAAAATATCAAGCTAAAACCACGAGAAGATTTCAAGTTGATTGGAACTCCTGCCAAGCGGCTGGACATTCCAATGAAGGTCAACGGTACAGCAAAATACGGCATCGACGCGCACGTGCCCGGCATGAAGGTCGCGACATTGGCGCAATCCCCGGTGCCCGGCGGTAAGCTTCGCAGTGCCGACGATGCCAAAGCGTTGGCTGTCAAAGGAGTTCGGCAGGTAGTTCGATTGGAGGATTGCGTTGCCGTCGTAGCCGATCACATGGGCGCTGCTCGGAAGGGATTAGCGGCGTTAGCGGTTGAATGGGATGACGGGGCGAATGGAAAACTGGACACTGCGCAGCTCGTTCGCTCTATGCAGGAGGCATCTCAGGGCCACGCTGCAATCGCTCGTAGCGAAGGCGCTTTTGCGACGGCATTCAGCGGTGCAGCCACGCGGCTTGAGGCCACCTATGAGCTGCCATTCCTGATTCACGCCTGCATGGAGCCGGTGAATTGCACGGTTCATGTTCGCGCCGACGGCTGCGAAATCTGGTTAGGTAGTCAGGTTCTTACGCGAGCGCAGGCCGCTGCGGCTGAAGTGACCGGGCTACCCTTGGAAAAAGTCATTGTGCACAACCATCTGCTGGGTGGCGGATTTGGTCGCCGCCTCGAGGTTGACACGGTCACTCGGGCTGTTCAGATTGCGAAGCACGTTGATGGACCGGTAAAGATCATTTGGACGCGCGAAGAAGACATTCAACACGACATGTATCGGCCCTATTTCTACGATCGCGTCGCAGGCGGTCTTGACCCGCTAGGTCGACCCGTTGCATGGCACCATCGCGTTACGGGCTCTTCCGTTATCAAGCGTTTCGCACCGCCATTTTACAAAGACGGATGGGATCCGGAGACGGTAGACGGCGCCATGCAGCCGCCATATGCATTGCCCAATATTTTGGTGGATTACGTGAATCACGAGCCGCCGATTCCCACGGCATTTTGGCGGGGAGTCGGTCCAACGCACAACGTGTTCGTGGTTGAAAGCTTCATTGACGAAATGGCCGCGGCCGCGAAACAAGACCCGGTTGCATACCGGACGGCGCTGCTAGATGCCAACCCGCGTGCCAGAGGCGCGTTGCTCCTAGCCGCAGAAAAGGCTGGCTGGGGCAAACCGCTTCCACCGGGGCAGGGCCGGGGGGTGTCTCTTCAATTTGCGTTCGGCAGCTATTTGGCTTTGGTCGCAGAAGTACAAGTCGCTAACAATGGAGACGTTGTCGTCAAACGCGTTGTGTGCGCTGTCGACACAGGTATAGTGGTGAATCCCAATACGGTCGAGGCACAGGTTCAAAGCGCCGTCATCTTTGGGATTAGTGGCGTGTTGTACGGACAGGCGACGCTTAAGGATGGCAGAATTGAGCAATCGAACTTCCACAATGTACGCGTAGTCAGAATGAACGAGGCCCCGGCGATAGAAACGCATATCGTCCCCAGTTCCGAACCCCCTGGGGGAATTGGCGAGGCAGGGACCTCGGCTCTTGCCCCAGCAGTGACGAATGCAATTTACGCAGCCACTGGAAAGCGGATTCGCAAATTGCCGGTAAGCGAAAATGACCTGTCTGCGGCATAGTCGCGCATGATCAAGTGCGTTGCAAGACAACTTCCAGTATCTAACAAATCTGCGAAACGCAATTTTTGCGTGCCGGGCATTTAACAAATACTGGGAACGCTCGTTCCCGTATGATAGCTGAGCTGCATCAGCGAGGTATCACGACAGACAAGGAGCGTATCGAAACGCTGACGCTGGAGAATGAAATCGCGCCTTTATGGAACTTTCGGAAGTTGGGTGCATATTCGAATCAACCTCGCCACCGTTTCGCGTTTCAAACCTGCCGCCCCTACGCGTCTGAAAGTTGTCACCCATTCGCATTTCAAAGTTGCCACGTTGCGAAGGGCCGGAATATGCGGGAACCGGTCATTGATAACTCTCAGGATTCGAATGCCTCTCGTCGGTAACACCCTCCATCCCAACATTCAAGTGAAGCGAATCTGAGCAGCGTGTTCAGCGCGCAAGCAGTCCCTGAGCGAGCCGGCCCAAGCGCTGGACACCATCCTCGACGCTGTCAGTCCATCCTGAGCCCACGCTCAGGCGCAAACAATTGCGGAAGCGCCGACTCGCGGAGAAGACGTCGCCGGGCGCAAAGCAAATCCCTTGCTCAAGCGCTTCGTCGAAGAGCAGACGCGAATCGAAACGCTTGGGCAGTTCGAGCCAGAGCACGAAGCCCCCGGCAGGCTGGCTGACCTTCGTGTCTGCCGGGAAGCTTGCTTCAATCGTACGTGTCATGCGGGCGAGGTTATCTTCAAAAATCCGGCGTATGCGGCGCAAGTGCGCGTCGTAAGCGCCGCTGGCCAGGAAATCCGCAAGCGCAACCTGTGGCAGGACCGGACTGCAGAGGCTGAATGCAAGCTTGCGCTCCAGCACGCGTTGCGCATGGGCGCCCGCCACGATCCAGCCGATTCGGTACCCGGGCGCAAGGCTTTTCGAAAAAGAACTGCAATAGATCGTATTGGCACCGCCGTCGAGTGCGATGAACGGCTTGGGCCGCTCACGGCTGAAATGGATATCGCCGTAGACGTCATCTTCGATCAGCGGCACGCCATGCCTCGCGAGCAGGGCAAGAACCGCCAGCTTGTCGGCTTCGGCCATTGCCGAGCCGAGCGGGTTGCTGAAGTTCGACGACAGCAAGCAGGCCGCCACCGGTTCCGAATCTAGCAAGCGTGCCAGCGCGTCGACGTTGACCCCGCGTGTCGGGTCGGTCGGCAGCTCCAGGGCCTTCAAGCCCAGCACCTCCAGGGTATGCAAGAGCCCGAAGTAAGTCGGCGATTCGATTGCAATCGTATCGCCCGGTTTGGCGACCGCGGCAAGCGCGAGCGTGAGTGCCTCAGTGCACCCGCCAGTAATCATTACATCGTCGGGCGATAGCGCATGGCCGAAGTGCATTGCCCGCTTCGCGATCTCGCGGCGCAGGCTCGCCTCACCCTGCGGCGCGCAATAGACGTTGTAGCGCGTGCCATGCTGGCGTGCTGCGCGCGCAAGTGCGAGATCGAGCCGATTCGATTGCAGCATCGCCGCGTTGGGCACGGCGCAACCCAACGGCACGAGCACCGAGTTCGATGCATGCTCAAGCAATGCCGCGACGGCGCCGGAAATCGACACCGTCGATGCCCGTGCACGCGGTCTCGAGGTGGACGGCAATGCGAGCGCCCGACGGCGCGCTCCCGCGACATAGTAGCCCGACTGCGGGCGCGCCACGAGGATGCCGCGATCCGCAAGCAATCGGTATGCCTGTAAGGCCGTAAAGATGCTGATGCGCTGCTGTTCGCTGACTACGCGTACGGATGGTAGCCGCGCGCCGGGCGCGAGCGTGCCGTTGTCGATCATGCCGACAATGAGCTCGGCCAACTGTTCGTAACGGAACGGAACATGCGTTTCCATGGAGATTTCCGTGATGGAAGAATGCCCGATTATTGATCCGGCTTCCGCAGTTCGTCAAGCAAACTGTGACGGTTCAATCAATGGAAAACTGTGACTGTTATGGTCGAGCCGGGACTGCTAAGATTTCCCCATTCCCAATACAACCCAAGGCGTCCAGATGCCCGCCCGTAGCAATGTTCCTCCCAGAACTTTGATTTTCAGTGGGGCGGTGCAAGTGGCGCCGCTCGATTCGGCAGAAGGCGCTTCGAAATGAATATTGCACCGTTTTCCATTGACTCGTTGACCAACGGTATTTCGGTGACCAACCCCTTCGACGGCGTTGAAGTGGGCACCGTTGAGAACATGCCGCCGGAACGTGCGCAAATGCTTATCCAGGCCGCGAAGGAAGGGGCGCGTGTTTGCCGCAGCCTGTCCCGTTACGAGCGGGCGCGCGTGCTCGACACTTGTGCATCGCTGGTGGAGCGTGACAAGGCCGCGTTTGCCGATCTCGTCGTCGCGGAAGCCGGCAAGACGGTCAAACAAGCCCAAAAGGAAGTGCTGCGCTGCGTGAATACGCTCAAGCTTTCCGCCGACGAAGCGCGCAGAAACGGTGGGGAGGTCGTGCCGTTCGACGCCTATGCCGGATCGGAAGACAGGCAGGGATGGTTCACGCGCGAGCCGCTTGGCATCATCGTTGCCATCACGCCCTACAACGACCCGCTGAACCTGGTTGCGCACAAGCTAGGACCGGCAATTGCCGGCGGCAATGCCGTGATCCTCAAGCCATCTGATCTGACGCCCTTGTCGGCCATCAAGCTCGTCGAATATCTCGTGGCAGCAGGAATGCCGTCAAACGTCGTGTCGGTCGCGACGGGTGGCGCCGCTCTCGGCGAAGCGCTCGTTTCTTCCCGCGAGGTCAGAATGATTTCCTTCACCGGCGGATTCGCCACAGCAGAGAAGATTGCCAGGTCCGCAGGCCTGAAAAAACTGGCGATGGATCTGGGAGGTAATGCGCCGGTCATCGTACTGGGTGACTGCAACGTCGACGATGCCGTTGAATCCTGTCTCTCCGGGGCATATTGGGCCGCAGGCCAGAACTGTATCGGTACGCAACGCATCTTGATCCAGTCGTCCATCTACGAAGAATTCAAACAGCGCTTCGTCGCCGGCACCAAGGCGCTGAAGGCGGGCGATCCGGCTTTGCCCGATACCGATGTCGGGCCGATGATCACGGTGCAATCGGCGACGCGGACGAAAGGATTGGTGGACGCGGCGATCGAACGGGGTGCCCGGCTGCTGTGCGGCAATACCCAGGTCGGCGCCCTCTATACGCCGACCGTCCTCGAGGACGTCAACCATGAATGCCTACTGTGGCAGCATGAAGTATTCAGTCCAGTAGCCGTCCTTCAACGGATCGAGACCCTCGATGAAGCGCTCTCGCTCGCCAACAGCCCGGAATATAGCCTCCATGCCGGCATCTTCACAAATGACTTGCAGGCCGCTCTGAAAGCAGCCAGCGAACTGGAGGCCGGCGGCGTCATGATCAACGATTCGTCGGACTACCGGCTCGATGCCATGCCGTTCGGCGGATTCAAGTACGGAAGCCTCGGCCGCGAAGGTGTCCGGTTTGCCTACGAGGAAATGACGCAGCCGAAGGTCGTATGTATTCGAAAGACCAATCACTAATCCCGGAGTGGCATATGACAACCAGGAACATGAAGCAACGACCCGACAAGGAACAGCCGGCGAGCCTTTCATTTGACAGCCAGGCGGTACATGGCGGAAATCAGATCGATGCGACGACAGGTGCGCTTCGTACACCGATCGTTATGGCTAACTCGTATAAATTGCCTGATGACCCGTCGGCGCTCGACTGGTCTGATTCGCAAACGCTGTTCTATACGCGCAACTCGGGTCACAACCAGCTTTGCCTGGAGCGCAAGCTCGCCATGCTGGAACGTGGTGAGGATGCTGCCGTTTTCAGTACCGGTGTCGCCGCGTTGCATGCGATATTCTTCACCTTCCTGAAAAGCGGCGACCATGTCGTTGTCAGCGATGTGACGTATGAGGCCGTCTGGCGCCTTTTCAGCGAACTTCTTCCGGCGCGGTACGGCATCGAAGCGACCTTCGTGGATATCAGCGACCTCGCTGCGGTACGAAAAGCCGTGCGTCCAAACACGAAACTGATCCACGCCGAAACGATTGCCAACCCTACAACGAAGGTCGCGGATATCGCCGCGCTAGCGATGATCGCGCAAGAGGTCGGGGCCATGCTGTCGATCGATGCAACGTTCACGCCGCCGCCGATGTTTCGCGGCCTTGAACATGGCGTCGATCTCGTGGTTCATGCATTGACGAAGTACATCAACGGCCATGGCGATGCAATGGGCGGCGCCGTCATCGGCCGCTCCGAGTTGATCCGCCGGCTCAAGGACGACGCGCTCGTTGACGTCGGCGGCTCAATTTCGCCCTTCAATGCCTGGCTCATCATGCGGGGCTCCGTGACCCTGCCGTTGCGCTTGCCCAGGCACATGGCGACGGCGCAGCAGGTCGCACAATGCCTCGACGAGGATCCACGGATTGCCTTCGTGGCATTCCCGGGCCTACCTTCACATCCGCAGCATACGCTTGCGTCACGCCAATTTGGCGGCATGGGGTACGGTGCCGTCTTGGCCTTCGCTGTCAAAGGCGGGCCGGAAGTACAAAATCGCTTTGTGGCCAATCTTCGGCTCATTACCTCGGCGGTATCGCTCGGCCACGACGAGACACTGATCGTGCACGTCGGCAAGGCGGGGCGAGGCGGATCGGAACACTATCCGCAGGCGTTTCGTGAGCATGGCCACCTACGGCTATCGATTGGCCTGGAAGATCCGGCCGATCTGGTCGCGGATATCGCCGCGGCACTTGACGAGACGTTCGCGTGATTGCCATGGCGTGGTGCGTCTTTTGATCGAATTCAACAGGAGCAAACATGAAGCGATCCTACAAAGTGGTCGACGTTTTCACCTCACGACCGCTCCTGGGTAATCCGGTGGCGGTGGTGCTGGACGCCGAGGGGCTGGACACCGAGACGATGCAAGCCATCGCAGGCTGGACCAATCTGTCCGAAACCACATTTGCCCTTCCGCCAACGACGGCGGATGCCGATTATCGTTTGCGAATATTCACCCCGCGCAGCGAACTTCCCTTTGCCGGGCATCCGACCCTTGGCAGTGCGCATGCCATCCTCGAAGCAGGGCGTGTCACGCCTCGCCAGGGCGGACGACTGATTCAGGAATGTGGTATCGGTCTCATTGAACTGACAGTCGGGGAGCAAGGCAGCCAGCGCCGCCTGACCTTCGGCTTGCCGCCGGCGAAAATGGCCCCGCTGTCCGCGGCAGATATTGCGGAAATGGAGCACATCCTCAAGCGCAAGGTGGACATCAAGACTGCGCCGGCCATCGTGAACGTCGGCCCTGTCTGGGTGATCGCGCAAATGACCGATGCGGCTTCCGTACTCGATCTACAGCCCGATTTCCCGCGGCTGGCGGCATTCGAACGTCGCCTCGGCCTCACCGGCCTGACCGTATTCGGCAATCACGAGAACGGTGATGCGGCAATCGAAGTGCGCACCTTCGCGCCATCGTGTGGTGTGGAAGAAGACCCGGTTTGCGGAAGCGGCAACGGAAGCGTGGCCGCGTTTCATTGGGCTCGCGGCCTGTTGCCGTCTGGCGGAGGAGACTACGTTGCTGCCCAAGGTCGCTGCGTGGGACGAGATGGACGAGTGAGCGTGCATGTGGACGCGAGCGGAAAGGTATTCGTCGGCGGCGCCTGCGTTACCTGTGTCGAAGGTTCGTTGATGCTGTAGGGACCGAGCCGGCCTGCGCACGCGATGCGGTTGCCGCACAAAGAAATTTCAACAGATACAAGGAAGAAACATGAAGGCTTTACAAAAGACTATCGACGACACACAACGACCCGACGGCGATGGATCGAATTCTCCGGCATGGCGCGGACGATTTCCTTACAACGAGATCATATCGCTGCTCGACGTGAATCGACGGTTCAACCTGGCGGAGAGCACCTCGCAAGACTTGACGGTCGGCGAGCTTCTGGATATGCCCGGCCTGGAGGATATCCGCGATCTGAAGCTGGGCTATGGCAAATCGGCCGGTACGGTCGCGCTACGCGAGGCAATTGCCGATGCCTGCAATGTGCCGGTCGAGCAGATCATCACGACCCAGGGCACGGCGCTCGGGCTCTTTCTTCTTGCTTTCGAAGTCTGCCGGCCTGGCGACGAGGCTGTCCTCGTGACACCATGCTTTCCGCCAAGCCGCGACAGTCTTCTGGGCGCCGGCGTCAGTCTTCGTGAGGTTAAATCGTCCTTCGAGAACGGCTATCGGTTGAACCTGGAACACATCGAGGCGAACCTGACACCGAAAACCAAGCTCGTAAGTATCGCGTCACCCCAAAATCCCAGCGGAGTGCAGACGTCCCGCGCCGATATCGAACGGCTCCTTGCTTTGATGGAAAAGAAGTCTCCCGACGCCTTGCTTTTTATTGATGAAACCTATCGAGAGGCGACCTACGGCGATCACAGCGCGGTCGATAGTTTTGCTGGTTTTTCATCGCGTATCGTCACTGGCGCATCGGTATCGAAAGCGCTAGGTGCGCCTGGCTTGCGAACAGGATGGCTGACGGTGGCCGATCCGGATCTGCGCGCGCGTCTCCTTATTGCCAAGATGAACACCGTGATCTCGGGCTCGGTGCTCGACGAAACGCTTGCCGCAACCCTATTGCGCAACAGGGAAAGCGTGCTTGCGCCGCGACGTCGCCTGCTGGCGGGGACCCTTGAGGAACTGTCGGCCTGGTGCAAGGATGAGCACGGGCGCGTCGAATGGGTAAGGCCCGACGCAGGTGCGTTGTGTTGCCTGCGGCTTGGCTCCGACGCATTCGATGACGCCGCCGTCGCGCGATTCTGGGACCTGTTGCCCGGGCAAGACTTGCAACTGGCGTCCGGATCATGGTTTGGTGAAAGCAATCGCGTGTTCCGTCTGGGCTTTGGCTATCTGCCGCCCGCACGTCTTGGTCCTGCCTTGTCCGCTCTTTCGTCGGCCCTGGACGCTGCAAGCGCGTGACGAAACTGAGATTCGTGCCATCGATGTACAGGGGAAATACCAAACCGTGCGGCAGATGGTTGGAACATTAACCTGAAGATAAATCAAGTGAGTGCAATCATGAAAGTAAGAATCGCCTACATAGAGGAGCCGCCGTTCTACTGGACCGGCCACAATCAATCTGCGACGGGCGCGGACATCGAATTGGCCGAAGTGGTGCTTGGAGCGATCGGCGCTTCCATCGAGTATCAACTGACATCGTTCGAAGAGCTCCTGCCTGGGGTGCAAGAGGGTCGCTGGGATATGAACGTGCCGATTTTTGCGACGACTGAACGTGCCCGGCATGTCGCTTTCAGCACGCCGGTCTGGGCCTTGGGCGATGGCTTTGTAGTACATCGCGGAAATCCGAAGGCATTGACGAGCTATGAGGCGGTGGCGGCGAAGGGCGATGCGCGGCTCGGAATCATTCCAGGGCAGATACAGTTTGGCTCCGCAAAGTCGGCAGGTGTGAACGATACGCAGATTGTTATGTTCAAGGACCAACCTGAAGCAGTTGCCGCGCTAATCGCCGGGAAGATCGACGCGTTCGCAGCGACTGCGGTTGGCAACCGTGTCATTGCCGGAACCCATAAGGAACTGGAGGCCGTTGCACACGAAATCAGCAGGGCAGGGAATGTGCCTGTCGGTGCGTTCTCATTCAACAAAAACAATCATGTTCTTTTGCGTGCGGTGAATGAGCAACTTCGTGTGTATCTCGGCTCGGCCGATCATCGTACCCGCATGGAAAAGTATGGTATCGCAGAGACGGAAATTGACAGTGTTGTCCTAAGTGGGAAATAACAGGCCGGGAGCAACGCGGATTGAATGCCGCGCATTAATGGAGAGTTCGCAACGGCCGCAAAGAGTGGTATTGCCGACACGCGGCATTCAAATTTCGTGGATTTCGAATGGCCGATTCGTGGCGCATTGTCGCCTCTAGCGACCGGGCATCCAATATCTGGTGGCAGGTACGCGATGCGAACGGGTGGCAATTTTGAAATGCGAAAGCCTGGCAAATTTCGGGTGCGCAGGGGGGCAAGGTTGATGCGAATATGCAGTTGGGAAGGAGTATTCCGGCCCCAGAGAGGCATCTACAGCCCAAGCGACCCGATGGCCTTCGAGAGACCTGGGCTGCCCGCTTATGAAACTTCGCTTCCTCTTTGATGTGTTTGCACTCACTAGATTCTGCTCGCACCAAACCCGTGATATCCGTCCCCAAATACCTTCGTGGCCGCTTTACACAGGTAGCTCGTTCGGTAGAAAAAACTGGCGACACTTTTATCATCGCTCTGGCAAATGCGGTAGGACGCATTTTCCGGTACGTGGACTAAACCACGGGCTTCGTTGACTGGCAATCCTAGCGCGCTGGCCCAAGCTTCTTGAAGTCGATTAAACATGTTATCCCGGCCAGGTTCGAATTTTCCAATCGCGCAAAAGGCGTCGTAGTTTAAAAGAATGGCAAAGTGAAAATGTGGAAGCCCATGTCCGGAAGCCTCCCTGGCCCATACGTACCTGACTACAGTATCGTGCGCATATTTGTTCTTCCGAAACGCCAATGTTCGGTTGTGCCGGATCTTTGCCTTGAATGATTCGATGAACCGATCAATAACTTCATTTCCGCTCGGAATTTTCTGATATCCGTGGTCGGAAGGTAGTCGCAGATCGAATCTGAAAGCAAATACTCGTGGGTATTGGTCCAAGGCGCGAGTCGTCGTCTCGTGGAGCCGTTGAAGGTACTCGCTAATGAAGGGGCCTTTTCCCACTTGTATCGGGAATTCTAGGTAGGTGTTTTCGTAGTGAAGCGTGAGGTTATGATTGGTGGCATGACGCGACATTTTTATACTCCACAAGTTAAGTGTCATAACTTGTGCCACCGGAGTATTTTTTACTATTGCTTTTCAGTTTTATACGCCGCGCCTATCCCACGTTAGATGGATGTATTTGGATAATCATCATGTGTCTCGTGATTATTCAATGGAAAAATTCGTCAATGTTATGGAAAATCTAATCGGGTATTTTGCGCCTGTTACGTCATCAGAGGATATCTAGCTTATTAATTAAAACATAGTACCAATACCGAGAATTTTTCTGGATCAATTGACGCAGGAATCTGTCCAAAAGTGTTCAATATGCACCAGCGACGGCTCATTTATTACTGGCAGATCGCTCTGGAAAATTGTTTTTGTTTTTAGATCCTTGATTTGGCGTCGCGATTTTCGATCCGTGTCTGAATCCATTCCTGGATTTCGCTTTCCAACCATCCTACGCTGCGCTCCGTTAGCTGCAAAGGCAATGGAAATTTTCCTTCGGAAATATATTTGTAAATTGATGAGCGGCAAAGCCCGGTTGAATCCATGACCTGATTGAGTCGCATTATTTTCACGATTGGCTCCAATTGTTTTCGCAAACAATGAGGTGAGCCAATATTTTTCTTCAGACATCTCGTCTCGACTTAGCGCGCAGCACAGTATGCTCCGCATTCGCGCAACAAGTCGCGTTAAAGGAATCGTGCAATCTTTGCAATATCTCGCGAGTCCTGTGTAGAATCCGACATCTTCAGCATGCCAGTTTTCCCCAACCCGGCTTCTGAACTCACCCCCGAGAGGCTTCCGTGACCAGCTCGCACACCTTCCATCGATGGCTTCCGGAATTCCAGGACCGCACGCTTGAACGCGCCTTCCGCTCACATCAATTCACGGAATCGGTCCGCTACAGCCAGGTGGTGCTGGCCGTGGGCTGCCTGTCGGTGATGGTGTTGGTGGTCAACGACTATCTGTTCTGGAAAATCAGTCCGCAATTCTTCATCCTCGTGACCTCACGGGTGGTCTCAACGGCCTTGGGTGTGGGCTTGATGTTGAGCGCCGGCCGCCGTATCCGCACGGCAGAGGCGATGGACCGCTGGATGCTGGCCTGGATGACGAGCTTGAACGGGCTATGCGTCGTCGCCTGCTGGTTGCGGCCGCCGGAATTCACCTTGCACATCATGGTGGTGCAGGTCGTCATCCTCGCGGCTTACCTGTTCGTGCCGCTGCGCTTTCCGCACCGCGTGATGTCGGGGATAGGCGGCTCGGTAGCCTACATCACCATGCTGTGGCTGACCAAACCCATGGGGGTTACGGAAATCGTACCCATCATCTGGGCCTTCATCATCTCGAACATGGTCGGCATGACGACGGCGGCCCAGTTGCACCGCCTGCGCCGTCTCGACTATGCGCGCCTGACCGACGAGCATGCGGCCAATATCAGGCTCTCCGAAGAGATCCGCGAACGCCAGCGCCTGATGTCGGAACTGGCCAAGCGCGACCGCTACCTCACGCACATGTTCGAGGTCACGCCCGTGGCGCTGGCCTTGACCGATGCGGCGCAGTGCACGGTGCTGCGTGCGAACCGCAAGTTTCTCGATCTGCTGCAGGTCGAACGCAGCGAGATTCCCGCGATCCGCTTTGCCGATTGCTTTGACGCCGCAGATGCCATGCAAGATATGCCGGCCGAACTCGCCGGCTCGGGCTCAGGACGGGAGATGCACATCACCACGCGATACGGCGCCACGCCATGGGTGCTGATCTCGGCCCGCGCGCTCGATTTCGAAGGGCGGCCCTGCCTGATCGTCAGCCTGGTCGACATCTCCATCCGCAAGGCGGAGGAACAAAGCTTGCGCGATGCGCGGGCGGCGGCGGACGAAGCCAACCTGGCCAAATCGCGCTTCCTTGCCGCCGCGAGCCACGATCTGCGTCAGCCGATCCATGCGCTGGGCATGTTCGTCGGCGCCTTGCGCGCACGGGTGGCGGATACCGAAGCGATCAGGATCATCGACCACATCGACGATTCGCTGCACACCATGGGTGAATTGTTCTCCTCGCTGCTCGATGTCTCGCGCCTCGATGCGGGCATCGTGCAGCCGCGCTTCGAGGTGCTTCCGATTCAATCGCTGCTGGAGCGCGTGCACCGCGAATTCCAGGAAGCGGCCCAGGAAAAAGGCTTGAAGCTGGTGCTGCACCCCTGTTCGCTGCACGTGCGTAGCGACCCGATGCTGCTGGGCCGCATCGTGCGCAACCTGGTGGCCAATGCCGTGCGCTATAGCGAGACGGGCCGCGTGGTCATCGGCTGCGGCCGGCGCGGCGAAAACCTGTCGATCCAGGTGCTCGACACCGGCCCGGGCATTGCGCCGGAACACCGCGACCTGATCTTCCAGGAGTTTTACCAGATCGGGAACGATGAACGCGACCGCAACAAAGGCCTGGGCTTGGGTCTTGCCATCGTCAGGCGCCTGACCAGCCTCCTTGGCACGCCGCTGCAGGTACGTTCCAGCGTGGGCAGGGGTTCGGCGTTTTCGGTCGACGTGCCGGTTGCGGCAGCCATACCCTTCCTGCCCGTGCGGGAAGAGATGCCGGGGCCGGCCGTGTCCATGCATGGCCTGGTCTTGATCGTCGATGACGAAGCCACCGTGTTGCGCGCCATGCAAAACCTGCTCGGCAGTTGGGGGCTGGACGTGATCGTGGCCGGCTCGTGCCAGGAGATGTTGGCGCAGTTGGCCTC
>OULL01000009.1_pt1 | contig 33401 bp, 28 predicted proteins | sample 1694911 | NCBI WGS metagenome assembly OULL01 (sample SAMEA3914813, study PRJEB12502) | metagenome | biome: forest; material: soil | place: Canada | collected 2011-07-07 | depth 0.3 m
CTGACACGTTGGGATAACAACCACCATTATTTCACCGGCTTCGTTCATCTTGCTTGCGCTATGATTTTGCTGCGAAGGCATTTATGGAATGAGTTCTAGGCATTATTCGACGCTGGCACATTCGTGACCAGGTTCCATTGAGAGAGATCGCCAGACGTTTAGGCATCTCCAGAAACACGGTCAGGCGCTACCTGCGCGCCGAAACTGTCGAGCCAGCCTATGCTGAGAGGCGTTCACAGCGCGCCATCGACAAATACGCGTTCCAACTTTCAGCGCTCCTCAAGACCGAGGCGGCCAAGTCGCGCAAGCAGCGGCGCACGCTAAAACAGATCCACGAGGACTTGAAGGAATTGGGGTTTGAGGGGTCTTACGACAGGGTCGCGGCGTTCGCGAGGGTATGGAGGGAGGGTCAATCTGACCGGGTCAATCCTGCCAGCAAACGAACAGATAATTGATTGGGCGATTGTGAATGCCTGACCGATACCAAAAGGTGAAGGTTTTTTTGAAATGCTGAGCTCTACTTCGTCCATTATTTGCCTTTTTTGTTCGAGAACACCGAGTTTTGACCAGCCTGCTTTCGATCAAATACAGACACGGCGCAGAAACCCAAAGCGATGATTGGACCTGCCCGAGTGGCCTTGCTATTTATAGGCCTGCGTGCGCCGCTTTGCGCTTGATGGCGAAAAGCGCTACTACCCCCACCACGTCAAACTCGAGCACCTGAAAATGCTCGCGCAAAAAGCGCTCCAGGTCGCGCGCATTGTCATGCTGGTTGATAAATAGCCCGATAGTATTGAGCAGCCACATCGCGGGCCGCGCCAGCAGGTTCTTCCGCACCCCCTGTCCCAGCACGGTGGTACCGAACAGAACCCCGTGCGGCCCCAGCAGCGTGGCCAAGTGCAGGAAGGCGACGTGCTTTTCCGCAAAGCTGCCCGGCACGCAGTGCATCACGTAGTTGAGCGCAATCGAATCGAAGGGCGCGAGCTGATGCTGCATCGGCTCCAGCAGGTTTTGCACGTACGCTTCGGGTGCATGCCGCGCAACCCGGCGTGCGGTTCTTTCCAGGCATGGCTCGCTCAAATCCATCAAGGCCAAGCGCGCCGGGCCGGAAGGAAAGTCGACCCGGTCGAGCAGGTAGCCGGTGCCGACGCCGACTTCGAGGTGGTTGGAGCGGGTGTAGCGCTGGTAGTGGGTATCTAGCCGGGCGATCGGCATACCCCAGGCGTGGCGCGACACCAGGCCGTAAAGTACGAGGTCGTAGAATGGCAGAGTCAATTTGTTGAAGAATTGCTGCGAGCGTTTGATGCGGACGGCGGTTTGGGTGGCGGTGGCAATCATGATGGGTCTTGTCGGTGTGGTTTCTGTTGCGGCTTTGCTTCGGCAGTCGGGTCTGATGCTTTATTCGCCGGATTTCGCTGTCGTTTCGGCCTGCCTCAGGTTTTCGATATAGCCGATGCCAAGCAGCTTGAGCAGGACATTGCGAAATGCCTTGCCGACCGGATAGACGATGCGCGCGCCGAGTCGGGTGCGGAATACGAAGAAGTTGATGGTGTTGAACAAGCCCGAGGGCGAGCCGAGCAGTGTCAGCATGTGCACGGCATCGCTGCCGTAGTAGATGGCGTTTTTGAATTTCAAGACCATGCCCTGGTCGATGTCGAGTCCGAGCGCGGTGACTTCGTCGAGCAAGGCGCTGGGCTCGCGCGCATCGACCAGGTGCAGCGTGCCGACGGCGGCGCGGATGCGGACGTAGCGGCAATAGAAGGTACAGACGGGGCATTGTCCGTCGTAGACGAGCCAGACGTCGTCGTGTCGATCGTTGCGGTCGGGTTGGTGTTCCATGTCGTTTCCTCTTTTCAGTATGCGGACGGGTGCGGCGCCGATTGGCGTGCCGATGCAGTCACGGCGACGGCCTTGATCGGTATGGTGCGTTGCCGGCGCTGGGGTTCAAGCAAGTAGAGCAAGCCGTGGAAGCGGTTGTGCCGGTACACCACCAGCCACACGATGGCCGTGGCGCTGAGTGTGAGTAGCAGCAAGGCCGGATGCAGCGCATAGATCGCATTGAGATAGATCATCAGCACGATATCGCTATACAGATTTGCCTTGATGCGCCACAGCGGAAAGCCCTCCAGCGAGCGCTTCTTGAAAAAGTAAGGCACGACCCTGCCGGGGATGCCGCACTTGCCGGTGCCATAGAAATGGCAGCGGCTGCAGGTGGTGGCGAACGAATGCCAGACCCAGGCTGCGAGGTAGCCCACGGTGAAGAGGCCGAAGGCGAGGTGCCTGGCGGCCGCGATCCAGATCGCGCCGATGCACAAGAGCGGAAACAGCAGCGCGCAAAAGCCGTAGAACACGTGATAAGGCGTGACGTGCATACGAAAGCGGTGCGGTCTCATTGCAGGCCTCCCAACAAGCCGTGCACGACATTGGTGACGGAGAACAGCAGGTATAGAAACACCACCGCTTCGACCGGTGCCTCGCCATAGCCCCAACGCCGCAAGGCGTATTGGACGGCATCGTGGATGTGTTGCAGCACCGACACCGGCATTCTCACTATCGGATAAACGAAGAGAAGCGCGGCATACACGGGTACGCATGGCAACATGACCAGGATGGGTGTCATGCCCAGCGCAATGCGATAGCCGCCGAGCAAAAAGCGGTTGCGGGCGCTAAGGTCGGCCGGGCGGCCTCCCATCACATGCATGGAGAAGATGAAGCTGTATCCTTTGACCTTGGGTACGCCGAACAACCCCAGCGAGAGCGCGCCGTGCGCCAGCACCACCCCCAGATCGATCAGCATGCTGGTAGCAAGATGCACCTGGCAGATGAGTTGGACCAGCGGCGAGACAAGCAGCGCCCAGGCCAGCAGTCGATTCAAACGGATCAATGACAGTCGCGTGGGCAGCAGGCTGGTCGCGGGCGCGTCGGTGAAGGTGATCATGTCGGGGTCCCTTTGGATTGTTGTCAGGTTCCCCTTTTGCTTCGCAAGCGCCGTGCCATCAGCTCGGTCAATCCAAGTGTTTGTTTTATATAGGGATTTATTTCTTTAGTGGCGGCTTTCTGTCAATATCCTATATAGTGAGGCCGGTTTCACTATCAAAGAAGTTGACACTTGCGGCACATGGACGCCTACACCATTTACTTCTGCTCACTCGCACTGCACTGCCTGATCAGCTCCCTACTGGCGGCGTGGCTGTGGGTCAAGGCGGCTCGCCAGCCGGGGATGAAGGCGCTGGCGCTGTTTTGCGTGTTCATCGGCTTCTGGGGTGCCGGGCAGTTGGCGATCAACCTGGGCGACGATGCGGTGTCGCAGTTCGGCAAGGTGCTGGTCAATACTGGACCGTTGAACGCGGTGTTCTTCCTGCATTTCGTGCTGCGTTTTCTCGGCCGTTTTGCCTGGCGCCGCATGGCGGTATGGTATGCGGCTGCTAGCTTGCTGGTGCTTGTTATTGTCACGACCGACATGGGCCGGCTGGTACCCTGGCTTGGCTTCCGTCACTTTTACATATTTCCGCTCTGGGGCTGGATACCGGGCCTGTTCGTCAGCGGCACCAGTTGTTGGGCCTATCTTTTGTTGCTCCTGGCCTGGCCCGGCGCAGCGCCCAAGCGGCGCGGGCAAATTGTGGCCCTGTGCCTCGCCGGCGTCTGGGGCTCAGCCTCGACCCTGATGTTTCTCAATGCGTCGTTCGGCATTCAGATCTTTCCCTATAGCGTGATCCTCCTGCCCGGCTATGCGCTGCTGCTGGTGTTCGGCATCCTGCGTTACGACTTGATGGCGGTCAATCTATGGGCCAATCGCCTCTTGGCGTGGCTGGCCCTGAGCGTGGTGACGGTGGCCGTCGCCGGCCTGCTGTTGAGCCTGGTGGCGCAAACCGGCTTTACGCCCTTGGCCGCCCTGCCGTTCTGGGAGTTGTGGCTTCTGGGCAGTGCCATGCTCGGCATCACTCTGGTGCTGGAAGGGCCGATGCGGCGCGCCATGGAAAAGCTGATCTTCCCCGGCGCCCACCTGGAAGGAAGCGTGTTGGCCGATTGGCGCGTACGGCTCGAAGCGGCCGATAGCTGGAGCGAACTCGAAGCCGTAGCGGCCACCCTGCTCGAAGCCCACCTGCGCCAACCGATGGTTGTAGTGCTGGGTGCCGAGGCGCCAGCCGATCCGCCTTGCGTCCGCTGCTATCGGGACACAGATGGCTCGAACTGGCGCTGCGACCTGATCGGTTGGGAAGGCGCCACGCCGACCGTGCAGCGCGTAGGAGAAGTGTTCGGCGCATTGCTTGCAGCAGCAGCCGGCCGACTCGACCAACTATTGCGTTATGCCGAACAGGAAAATCGCCGCCTGCAGGAAGCCCACCTGCTCGAACTCGGCGGCCTGGCCGCGACCGTGGCGCACGAATTGCGCAATCCGCTCAATATCATCAGCATGGCAGCAGTGTCTGCGCCCGCCGACACGCGGGCCGAGATCCGCATGCAAATCGATCGGGCCGAGCACCTGATCCAGGACTTGCTCAGCTATTCCGGCGAAGTGCGGCTGAAGTATGAGAGCGTCAATCTGGCCGAGCTGGCGCACATTGCGGCAGCGGCGTATCCCGGTGCGGCGGTCGCCATCGATATCGATGAATCGCTGTCGCTGCAAATCGACCGCCTGCGCGGCGAACAGATTCTGGGCAACCTGCTCAACAATGCCATTGCCATGCTGCGCGGCCGGCCCGATCCGCGCATCGCCATCGAAGCCGAAGCCGCCAACGGCAAAATCGCGTTGCGGGTGTGCGACAACGGCCCCGGTGTGCCGCCTGACCTTGCGCCGGACCTGTTCCAGCCGTTCAAGACACGTCGCCCGGGCGGCACCGGGCTGGGTCTTGCCATCGTGCGGCGCCTGACGGAGGCGCACGGCGGCAGCGTCAGGCTGGCCGAGCGCGCCGGCTGGAATTGCTGTTTCGAACTTCACTTTCCGATATGAATCCTCCTTCCATCCTTCTGGTCGACGACGAGCCCGCCTTTCAGCGCCTGTGCGGCAATTGGCTGGCCGGTTTCGGCTACGACGTGAAATTCGCTTCGACCGCCGAACAGGTGCGCGAGCTGACGGCCAAGCAATGCTTCGACCTGGTATTGCTCGACCTTGCCCTGCCGCCATCCTTTACGCCCGATGAAGGGCTCTTGCTCTTGCCTGGCCTGGCACCGGCGCCGGTGGTGGTCATGACCGGCCACGCCGAACGCGAGCTAGCCTTGCGCGCCATTGCTCTCGGTGCCTGGGATTTCCTGCCCAAGCCGCTCGACCCGGACATTTTACGCGTGGTGGTGGAGCGGGCATTGACCAAGCGCCGGCTGGAACGCGAACTGGCCGATTGGCAAACCCGGTCCCGCCCCGACGACGATACCATGGGCCTGATCGGCATCAGTGCAGAACTCAACGAATTGCGCTCGCTGATCCGCCGCATCGCGCCAACCGACGTGCCGGTGATGATCACCGGGCCGAGCGGTACCGGCAAGGAACTGGTGGCACGCGCCTTGCACGCCCAGGGAAAGCGTGCCAACAAGCCCTTCGTCGCAGTGCATTGCGGTGCGATACCGGCGGAGTTGTTTGAAAGCGAGCTGTTCGGCCACACGAAGGGTAGCTTTACCGGCGCCGACCGCGACCGTACCGGATTGATCGGCGCGGCCGACGGCGGCACGCTATTCCTCGACGAAGTCGGGGAGATGCCGTTGCCGATGCAAGTCAAGCTGTTGCGCTTCCTGCAGTCGGGCAGCTTCTTCGCCATCGGCGCCCGGGCCGAGCGCGGCGTCGACGTCCGCATCGTCGCCGCGACCAACCGCGATCTGGCCGTGATGGTGGAAGAAAAAACCTTCCGCGACGATCTCTATTACCGCCTCAAAGGCATCCAGATGCGGACCTCGGCCTTGGCCGATCGCGGCGAAGATATCGCCCTGATCGCGCAAGCCATCGCCGCCCGCTGCACTCCGCCAAAGCGGATCGCGGCCGCCGCCCTGGAGTGGGTCACCTCGCACACCTGGCCTGGCAACGTGCGCGAACTGCAGCACTGCGTGCAAACCGCCGCAGCGCTGTCCGGCTCCGCGCACGACATCTCGGTGGACGACCTGGCGCTGGCCTGCGGTGAAGTGGCGGCGCCGGCGCTGCCGCACGAAACCGCCTCGCTCGAAGGCCAAATCGCCGCACTGGAAAAACGCCTGATCGTCGCGGGGCTGGAAGAAAACAAACACAACCATACGCATGCGGCGAAACAACTGGGGATTTCGCGGGTGGGCTTATTGAACAAGATGCGCCGGCATGGGTTGCGCTAGGCAGATGATCGACGATTGCGTCTTCATCATTAAAAATGTATGAACGCCTCCCAGCTCAGCGACTACTGAGAGGGTGAAGGACTAACTGACGACGCCTATTTTTCGCCCTTCGGCCGACCACTTTTGGGCCTTCACCGGACGAAACCTGAAATAACGGAATCGGCGCGTGTCGATCGGGCGCCGACACTGACGATTCCAACCAGCATTCATTTAGCGCTACGCGGCCCCGCGGATTTTACTTGGCCGCGGAATCATCCATCGCCAAAGCCGATATTCGCGACAATCTATGATCTTGGTTTTCCATCGGATATCATCAATCTGACGTTCAGATCAGCCGCCCCAAGCTCTTGAAGCGTTTTTTGCAGGTCAGTGCTGGTTTGCACCTTGGCCTTTGCTTCCTCCGATTGCGTCTTGCAATTGGTGAGCCACACTTGCTTTCCTTTGGCGAGCTCGATGGACGCACCTGACTCTTCCAGAATATCCCGGGTTTTCGTATACGGCGGGGTCGGATTGGATACGTAGTAAGGTTGTGTTACCAACATCGGCACAAATCTGTACGGGTCTTCGAAAATGGCAGGATTGCATGCCCACAAACTCTGCCTCATTGAAAAATTTGCCGCAATCCAGGGTGTTATCCCCATTTCATCGGCATCATTGATATGCACCCTTACAAGATTAGAAGTGAGCAGGGCCGCGACTACGTTCGGGTATCCCATATAGGCAGCCGCTGCAAGCGGGGACTGCTTGCCTTTCTCTTTTGCCAAAAGTCCTTCGGTTGAACCACTTTCTATATACCGACGAATTTCATCGGCAGCCTTTGCTTCGGCGTCAATCATTTCCCTGACATTTCCGCTCGTTTCTCCAGCAGCATAGATACGATTGACCAGCGAATTGAGCACGGCCATGGGTTCGCGCTGTGCATCGGCGGCGTTCGCAGCGCATGAAACCAGTGTTGCAGCCAATATAGCCGCAATATGTGCGAAAGGATTTTTGGTCAGTCTTTTCATGAGACCGGCAGCCCCAAAGTGAGGTCTTTGGCACCGGTATTGCGGATCATGCTTCCAGCGCTTGGCCATGACTCCAGCGAACAAGTTGGCCCAAGAAAAGTATGCCGTCATTGCGAAGCCTCCATTGGGCGGATTTAGACAAGTTTCAGGTAACAGCGCGGGAGTTGGTCAGTGCACTATGCACTGCGGGATCTTTCCAAGGCTAGCGAATTAATTCAAGTATTGAAATACGTTACCTTGAAGCCCTCTCCATGACACGATCTCTCTACGCGAGGTCGTCAAAGACGATGAACCGAAGTGACCCGGAAACGGCGATGAGAAAATGTAGGTGTCGCGCATCTGTGGCAAATAATTCGCACTGCATGCAAATTTTTCTTGTGCCAGGAAAAATCTTATGTAAGAATGCGTCTACTCGTTCAGCAATGAACACCAAATCGAACCAAGGAATTTTTGTGAAAACAGCACGCAACCAGACGAACCCGACCAAGCGTATAGCGCTGGGCGTCGTCACGTTTGCGTCGCTTCAATCGCTGAAAACGATCATGCGTACCTTACCCAAGCTATCGAGCACATACCCCAATGGCGACGCCGCCATTGCGTCCGTGCGCCGAGCCGGGCGTTGCATGTCGTTTGCGACGTTCCTTAACCAGCGGCATTCCGATCCGGTCAGCTTGTATGGCCATGAGTGGAACACCGCGAACATCCGGGGGGTAATCCCCAGTTGAGATGAAAACTCTCAGCCGACCGTAAGGTCGATGGCCCTTAAAGCCCGGATGTCTCCAAGACCTCCGGGCTTTTTGTTTTTTCGGGGGCGTTGCCGTACCGCTTTGCAGTCAAGCCCTTTTTGTTTCGAGGCCGTCCCTGGCACAACACCCAGTGTGACGAATTGTTGTTTAACAATCTGGAAAAGTTTTCAGGCCACGCCTGTATTGCCAAGCGCCCCTCACGGTGTTTGGCAGTGTAGGTGTGGTCGGTGCGGAAATAGCTCAGTCGGTAGAGCGCGACCTTGCCATGGTCGAGGCCACGAGTTCGAATCTCGTTTTCCGCTCCACAACAAAAACGCTTTGCGAAAAAAGCGTATGGCCGAGCCAGGGGCAAGTTGTGCCTGGATCAAGCAGAGGTTTTCTGTTGTGGATCGATACACCCATCGTCTAGCGGTGAGGACAACCGGCTTTCTACCGGTGAACAGGGGTTCGAGTCCCCTTGGGTGTGCCAAGAATATCGGTGGTTGGCAGAGCGGTAATGCACCTGGCTGTAAATCAGGCGTCCTACGGGGCATCGGTGGTTCAAATCCATCACCATCGACCAAACTATGCGGGCATGGCCGAGTGGCTTAGGCAGCAGCCTTCCAAGCTGATCACGCGAGTTCGATTCTCGCTGCCCGCTCCATTCATTTGCGTCTCAAGCTAATCAGGTGAAAGCGCCGGATTGAAAATCCGAAGAGCGCGGTTCGATACCGCGGGGACGCACCAACAGTAATGGGGAATGCGCTTGGGGCGCAGCGATGCTTTGCACGCAACGCGGGTCGGGTTCAAAACCCGGATTCTCCACCAATCATCAGGAGCTCTAGCCGAGTGGTCAGGCACCGGACTTTTAATCCGGGACAGGACGGGTTCAAATCCCTCCGGCTCCACCAATCGTATTGGCAGGCGCGGCGAAGTCGCGCATGACTATCGTTGTATTTATTCCGAGGTGACCAGAGCGGTAATGGTCCCGGTTGTTACCCGGGCGTCGCAAGACATCGTTGGTTCGATCCCAAACCTCGGAGCCAGTTTTATAGGGGTGTAGCTCAGCTGGCAGAGCAGCGGCCTTTGACGCCGCGTGTCGATGGTTCGAGTCCATCCGCCCTTGCCAGTCAATGTTCCTGTAGCTCAGGGGTGAGAGCGGCCGGCTCATAACCGGCGGGTCGCCTGTTCGAAACAGGCCGGGGACACCATTTTCAAGAGAGGATTTCGGGGTGGCCATAGCTCAGTCGGCAGAGCCTTGGAATGTGGATCCAATGGTCACCGGTTCGATTCCGGTTGGTCACCCCAAAATCCTTTCCTGCTTGCATAGCTCATTCGGAAGAGCGCCGTCTTGATAAGGCGGAGGCGCCTGGTTCAAATCCAGGTGCAAGCACCAGTTACGTGAGTCTTTAGTTCAGTTGGTAGAACGTCGGTCTCCAAAACCGAATGTCGGTGGTTCAAATCCATCAGGGCTCGCCATGATTCGTCACGAGAGGGAAGGTAGCGTCCACGGGGACAAACAGTTTCGAAAGCTGTCGCCATCGCTGAAGACGCGGTGAGGGTTCGAGTCCCTGACTTTCCGCCAAGGTTTCATCCCACCGACGCCCAATTGGACGGGCCCCGGACTACGAATCCGGTGTTTGCGAGTTCGAATCTCGCCGGTGGGTCCAGTGTTTCGGAGTGTAGTCCAGTGGCAGGTCGCCTGCTTTGGGAGCAGGAACTCGCGTGTTCGATTCACGCCACTCCGACCAATTTCGCTACATCGACCCAAGCTGGTTCCGAATCTAATCGTTCGGGCGATGATGGCGCCATCCATGGAAGGTTGGCAGAGCGGTAATTGCAACGGTTTGCTAAACCGTCGTCCAGCAATGGACGCACTGGTTCGAATCCAGTACCTTCCGCCAGTACTACGCTTGCTTAACTCAGAGGCAGAGTGCCGCTCCTACAAAGCGGAAGTCGAGATTTCGAAATTCTCAGCAAGCACCAAACGAATGCCTCGTTAGCTCAGTGGTAGAGCAATCGCCTGTCTAGCGGAGTGTCAGGGGTTCAATTCCCCTACGGGGCGCCAGAATGTTTCGACGTTTTATGCCGGTTTAGCTCAGTTGGCAGAGCGCCTGATTTGTAATCAGGATGTCGCGGGTTCGAGGCCTGCAACCGGCTCCAGTTTTACCATGCCTGGGTGGCGAAATGGCAGACGCACCGTCCTGAGATGGCGGAGGGAACACCCATACCGGTTCGACTCCGGTCCCAGGCACCAGCAATCATGGAAGCGTGGCCGAGTGGTCTAAGGCGCCAGTCTTGAAAACTGGAAGGCGGCTGATATCTGCCTCGCGGGTTCGAATCCACGCCGCTTCCTCCAATCGTTTTCGCCGGTCTGAAGGGAATAGGCATACCTCCTTGATTCAGAATCAGGGGTTTCTCGGTTCGAGGCCGAGGGCCGGCACCAGTTTTACTTGCACGACTGAAGGGAAATGGCATACCTCCGATTTTCAAACATTCGGGTTTCCCGGTTCGATGCCGGGGTCGTGCACCAATGCCTATCGGACTGTGGCGCAATTGGCAGACGCCCTTGACTTAAAATCGATGAGCCCAGTGATGGGATCCCGGTTCGAAGCCGGGCAGTCCGACCAATCTGCGCAACCCCACCGCGCAAGGAGAGCAGCGCGGTTTTCTAGTCCGCTACTTTGGAGGTTCGAATCCTCTCGGTGGGTCCAGCTCAGGCCGGCGCACACAGACCCGTTCCAATCTTCATTGGAGCGCGCCGGCCACCTTTTTAACGTGGCGTAGCTCAGTTCGGCAGAGCGTCCGCTTCATACGCGGAAGCGCCCCGGTTCGAGGCCGGGCGCCACGACCAATTGAAACACGCGATGGCAGAGCGGTCTATTGCGGCGGTCTGCAAAACCGTCCTTCACCGGTTCGAATCCGGTTCGCGTGTCCATGCCTGCCAGAAGCTCAATTGGAGGAGCGCCGGCGTCCGAAGCCGGAGGTTGCGCGTTCGAATCGCGCCGGGCGGACCATTCTTGAATGAAAACTTTTCCAGATTTCACACGCATGCCGAACCGGACACGGCTATTTGTCCGTTCTCCCATATTTCTACAATGTATTGACGACAGGTTTGCCATGACACCCAATATCCTCGCCCTCTCCATGTCGGGCGTTCCCTTTGACTGGATCTCGCACGAGGACGCCATCAACTACTACGCCACGGGCAAGGTGGCCTGGGAGCTCGGCGACCGGGAATTCGTGTTTCGCGGCGGTATCGGCAAGTCCGGCGTCCAATCTGTTGTCACGGTCAAGCCCATCATCGCGATCGCCGGTAGCGAAATCATGGCGAAGAAACTGCGTGCGGTGCTGCCACTGGGAGACAACAACGAGCTGCTGTTCAGGCGGGACCGTCATACCTGTGCTTACTGTGGGGAGCAATTCCCAAGGCACATGCTCTCGCGCGACCACATCGTCCCAACCTCGAAGGGCGGTAAGGACACATGGATGAACGTTGTCACTGCCTGCCGGCATCACAATGAGGAAAAGGGAAACCGGATGGTGCACGAGTACAAGAGCCTGCTGTATGTGCCCTACGCGCCATGCCGCTTCGAGCATTTCATTCTGTCCGGCAGGAATATCCTGGCCGACCAGATGGAATATCTGCGGTACAAGCTGCCAAGACATTCCCGCATCCTGACATAGGTGGCGCAGTCAATCTACGTTTGGCATGGCATTGAAGGCGCCGACATTAGTTGCGGCCCATCGCTTGGCGAGGTATCATACTGTATGAATATACAGTATGATACCTCGCCGGCCCATTTCAAGGACGGCGCTCAGGAACAGACTGTCATGACCTTACCCGTCCGCCGTATTGCACACCTCGACATGGACGCATTTTATGCATCTGTCGAGTTGCTGCGCTATCCGCAATTGCGCGGACAAGCTGTGGCGATTGGCGGGCGGTCCATCCACAAGCCGGTCGAACAACCGGACGGCAGCCTGCGCTTCTCACGGCTGCGCGAGTACGTCGGCCGTGGTGTGGTCACGACGTCGACCTATGAAGCGCGCGCACTGGGCGTGTTCTCCGCAATGGGAACGATGAAAGCGGCCAAGCTGGCGCCGGATGCGATTCTGCTGCCGGCAGACTTCGATTCCTACCGTCACTATTCCAGGCTGTTCAAGGCCGCGGTTGCTGCAATCGCCCCCAAGATCCAGGACCACGGAATCGATGAGATCTACATCGACTTGACCGAAGTGCCCGGCGAGACGCTGGAACTCGGCGCGCGGCTCAAAGCTGCAGTAAAAGACGCCACAGGCCTGACCTGCTCGATCGGCATCACACCCAACAAGCTGCTGTCAAAAATCTGTTCCGAGCTGGACAAGCCGGACGGCCTGACCGTGCTTGGTTTGGAGGACATTCCTGACCGAATATGGCCGCTGGCTGCGCGCAAGGTTAATGGCATCGGCCCCAAGGCCGCGGAGAAGCTGACCGCGCTTGGTATCCAAACGATTGGCGACGTGGCGCATGCCGATCCTGCGATGCTGCAGAAACATTTCGGCCTGAGCTATGCGCAGTGGCTGCACGCGGCATCGCACGGGCGGGTCGATCGACCGGTCGAAACAGATTCTGAGACCAAGTCGGTCAGCCGGGAAACCACGTTTGAACGCAACCTCGACGCGAAACGTGACAAGACCATCCTCGGGGAAATCTTTACCGACCTATGCGCCAGCCTGGCGCGTGATCTGCATCGGAAAGGATTGGTCAGCAAGACGATAGGCATCAAGCTCCGGTATGACGATTTCAAGATCGCCACTCGCGATATTTCGCTACCGATACCGACGGCCGATCCGGTTGCGATACGACGCGCTGCCGGGCAGTGCTTGCGGCGCGCGCCATTGGAGCGAAAGCTTCGTCTGCTTGGGGTGCGGGCCAGCGCCCTTACAGCCGTGGACGATGTGAATAAATTTGATCTAGCGGTGCAAGGCGTGTTGTTGTAATGGGGGGCCGAACTATAAGAATTATTCATCGACGGGACGGACGATGCTTACATGGAATCATTGCGAGGAAGTGAGCAATTAGCCCAGCGCTATTGGTTCTCGTGTAACAATATCCATTGAGCGTATTTAGCAACATGCCGCTTTGGACTTGATAGCAACTGCGAGGCAATCTTGAACACAGATTCCGGATCGAAATGTAAGACAAGACGGAGCTGGTCTTTGAACTGCTCAGAAAAATTCCCCGCAGAAAGTCGCGCCAGGATGCAGTTGACTAGTCGGGTTTGATGAGCGCGACAAAGCGGGCAGTACTTAAGACGACGACACATCAATGCTCTCGCACGGCCATGCCACAGACCACGTGTTTCTGATAGCACGAAATCGACGCAACGGTCTATCCCCCATTGCTCTTGCATTACCAGGCTGTCCGCCAATTCATGAAGTTCTGCTTTGGAAAGCGACGGCTGATTGGGGCGGTTGGTATTCATGTGGCTGAAGTCGGGGGCAGAGAGCGGTAGTCGCACAACGCTATCTTGCCATGGACAGCGTCGCTTGAACCCGCCTGCTAAACTTGTTTGGTTCGCGTCCAGCAATTAATTCCCTCGCCGTCTGAATATCGAGCTCGGCCAATGCTTCAGCGGCAAACGCAACGATGCGTTCGGTACGCCAGCCTACGCTTGAGGATGCCGCCTTTTGGAATGCCGGTAAAATTCGAGCTCGCAACTCCGACGAATCCATAACAGCATGGAGAATTGCGGAGAGGCCATCCAGTTTGCGAAGCCCATGCGGCTCAGCCTCGATTGTCGCCTGCAAACGACGTGTAATGATCTCTGCATCTTTCGGGCTCAGCTTCGAAAGATGCCTAAGCGGCCATGACGCAACAGTGACGATACGATTTGGCTCGGCTTGTTCATAGGCAGCAGACAACGCTTCCATGAGCAACGATTTGCAAATTTTCGGCGATGATTCGCCCTCTGCAACTGCAGTAAGGGCCTGGCATCGATACCAAGGATGGCGAATGCCTCGCGCGATTTCGAGCGCGTGGGCGATCACGTAACAACATTGCCGCCGACTTTCTGCGACCTTCAACGTCGTCTCGCGTTATTTCGTTTACCCTGTTCTTATTCATCCGTCCGCCACAAATAAATTTAACCAACATCAAGACGATCATGCAATCGAACAGCTCTTGCTGGTCGGCATCATTGCTCAAATAGACGCCCGACATGGAGTCGCCGCAAGCGCCTAATTCGCTCCAATCGTGCAGACGCTAGCGCGATCCGCCTCTTCAAACGAAATCGTCACCGGTAGAAAGCACTCGATCACCTCGGCATTGGTCATCGCATGTTGCGACACGCAGTTGGTAGTAAAACGACCGCCGCCAGCCAGAGCAAACGGCAGCATGATCTGATCCGCCAAATGCTCGCCCACAGCGGCGCCAGACGCGACATATTCGCGCACTTGCGAAATCAAATTCTTCGCCACGGTTTCGGCACGCACCGATTTTTCGCCAAATTCGCAGAAGACATCCGTGACATGCTGATGTTCCAGCGTCAAAAGCAATGCGTTACCCGGGCCTTGATCGCTCGATAGTCCGCGAATCATCAGCTGTGATTCATCCCAACCCATGTCGGATCCAACGCATTGCAGTTCGCGTTTGGCCACCGCGACCGGAACGCCGGCGACAAAGCTCTCGGCATAGCCATTCAATCGGTCGCCACGAGTCGTCAAGTCAATCGGTGCAAGCTGCTTGCATGGTTCGACATGCGCCACAATTTCGCCGCCGCCAGCCGGATAGAAACCGAAACGCTTCAACTCGATATTTAGTTTGGCGCCCATTTCCGCAAGCACACGACCGTACGCTCTCTGCAGGAAGTGCGCAGGCGGCGCCATCGAATTATGCGTACCGCCAGTAATACGTACGACCGAGACTTCGCTCGCATAGAGCAATGCCGGTATCAAGGTTTGCAAAACCAACGTACAACTTCCGGCAGTTCCGATCGCGAACGTGTATTCACCACCTTTGATCTTGCCCGGCACAAACATCAGGGACTGCGAGCCGACCGTCGCATCGCAAACTTCGGCATTGCATACTTCGGCCGCGGCTTGCACAGCGACTAAATGCTGACGCAGCAAACCGGGCTTGGCGCGTTTCGCGCGGATATTCGTGATGCGAAAGGGTTCGCCGGTAATCATCGACAACGTCAATGCAGTACGCAAAATCTGGCCGCCGCCTTCCCCTGTCGCTCCATCCAATACAAGCATTTTCTACTCTTTCATTGCGCCCATTATCCATAGGCGGGCATCGTTCTAATTATTTCGCGCAGCTGCATTCGCGAAGAGCTGAGTGGATATCCACCCAGCTCCCATTCATCCCTTAACGCAAACCACCTGTTTTAAAGTATGAACCACTTCAACCAAATCGCGTTGCGCAACCATCACGGCGTCGATGTCCTTGTATGCCATCGGGATTTCATCAATCACGTCGGCATCCTTACGACATTCCACACCTGCCGTCGCTGCGATCTGGTCGTTGACGGTAAAACGCTTCTTCGCCTCGGTTCGGCTCATGGTACGACCGGCGCCATGACTACAGCTATGGAAGCTATCCGGATTGCCTTTTCCGCGCACGATGAAACTCTTCGCACCCATCGATCCAGGGATAATCCCAAGCTCACCTTCCTTGGCCGACACGGCACCCTTACGGGTTACCAATACGTCCTTGCCGAAATGATGCTCCTTTTGCACGTAGTTATGATGACAGTTCACTGCCTCCACATGCGTCTGGAACGGCTTGGCAATCACGGTTCGCACCGCAGCAATCAAGTTCTGCATCATCACTTCACGATTCATGCGCGCAAATTTTTGTGCCCAGCTAACCGCCTCGACATAGTCGTCGTAGTGCTGGGTACCTTCCGGCAAGTACGCCAAGTCTTGATCAGGCAGGTTGATAAAGTGCGTACGCATATCCTGCTTCGCCAGTTCGATGAAGTGCGAGCCGATTGCGTTTCCTACCCCGCGTGAACCGGAATGCAACATGAACCACACAAAATTGGCCTCGTCCAAACACACTTCAACGAAGTGATTGCCGGACCCTAAGGTCCCCAAATGACGATAGTTGTTGGTGTTCTTCAGCTTGGGTGTTTTCAAGCAGACGGTATCGAACTCGTCTTTCAATTGCGCCCAGGCCGCATCCACCGGCGTCGGCGGCGTTTCCCACGAACCCTTATCGCGCCCTTTGAATCCACGCGTCTTCGGCGACATTCCATGCGGAATGGCCTTCTCGATCGCGCTACGCAATGCGCTCAGATTATCCGGCAGATCGTTGGCGCTCAAGGTAGTCTTGGCCGCCATCATTCCGCATCCGATATCCACGCCCACGGCTGCCGGAATGATCGCACCCAACGTGGGAATGACGCTGCCGATAGTCGATCCCTTACCAAGGTGAACGTCCGGCATCACCGCGATGTGTTTGTAAATGAACGGCATCTTCGCAGTGTTGGTCAATTGCTTCTTTGCCTCGGCCTCGACCGGCACGCCTTTGGTCCACATTTTGATATGGCTTCCGCCTTCGACATTGATTACATCGTATTCTTCGTGTTTCATGATTTCATCTTCAATTCATTTTATATAGTTACGGATGTCCACCCGAGATATCAAGGATTGACCTTTACCAAGCCGTTCAATACCTGATCCAAGCCGCCGAAAACAGAAATCTTGTCGATACGTTCGGCAATTTTCTCCAGGGTTTCCAATTCCTTCAAACGCAATGCGATCGGGTTATTTTCCATAACACGCGCGGTGTTCAACATGGAGCGGGTGGCGCCGGTTTCTTCGCGACGACGAATCACATTCGCCTGCGCGGCTTTTTCCGCTTCCACGACTTGTGCCAACAGGGCTTTCATCTCGCCCGGCAGCACAATGTCTTTCACGCCGAGGCTCAACACCCGCAAGCCGAAGCCATTCAGCTTTTCCTGCAAATGCTGGCTGACCACCTGGTCGATGATCTGCTTGTTTTCCAGCAGTTCATCCAGGCTTCTGGTGCCGACGGCGGCGCGCAAGCCAAATTGCAATTCGCGATAAATGTACTCGGCGGGTTTCGCCAAGCGAGCGTATGCCAGCTCGACGTCGTCATATTGCCAGTTCGCATTCAAGTTGATACGCAAACTCACCTTGTCCCGAGTCAGTATTTCCTGGCCCGCCACTTCAAGCGCTTGCAGCCGGGTATCCACCAATTCGATTTGGATATCGCGGTTGAAGCGCCAGTAGGCTGTTTTTCCGCACGGTAATTGGCGCACGAATTTTCCATCGATTTTCAGCAAGCCGACATGCGATTCAGGCACGACCACCGGCAAAATATTTTGCAAGCCGGCAATCGCTTTGCCGCGCAAGGCCGGCTGGGCCAGATAGGCAATCAGTTTGCTGTCGACAGTGTAGTTTTCCTTGATGTCGATGATGTCAAACGATTGCGGTGCTCCCCATTTCCAAAATAATTTCCGCGATCCAGGTGCCAGGATCTCGACCAGGTTTCGGTTTTCGTAACGCAGAACGACGGCATCGTCCGCCACATCCATAACGTGGAAATTTTCAGTCATCACCTCAGCTTCGTGGCGGCGGAAATATTCCGCCAACGCGTTGTCGAAGCATGCATTGTTCATATCGAACAATGACACGTCGTATTTCGCAAACGGATTCATGAAGCGGTATTTACCTGGCCCCAGTACGCGATCAAAGTCCTTGTCCTTAAACAGAATTGCCCGCTCATTTTTTCGCACTTGCACGATTTTCATTTTTACTTCCCTCAATTCGATTGGAGGGGTGTTTTGCCAGGCACGGAATCACATTGGCAGTCATGGCGAGGGCGACGATTTTCTTGTTGCCGGCTGACCGCTACCTGCTTGCGGTCACGCTACCAATTTGAAAACCAACGCTGTCAGCCTGAAGGCCACTGTATTCGGTGCAAGGCAAAGAAGGCTTTCAGTTCAACTGCAAACATCGGCCGTCCCACCCCTTGCTGCATTTCATTGCTAAGACACCTGATTAAGGTGATGGAGCGGGATTCGAACCCGCTACAAACTGATTACTATTCAGTTGCTCTACCCAATGAGCTATCCATTGTTGCGACGTTGGGAATCGAACCCATCAAGTCTCCCCAGGAGAATCGCATTTGTTTCAAGTTTCTTTGCCGCGGCATACATCATTTCCACCAGGCCAAGGAATGTCCCTGGCCTGAGAACGATGCACCGGAAGGGCTATTTGAACCGTTACCTGTTGCAGACAAAGTTGCTTGAGACATGTTTCTTATTGCGAATAGCGTGCCAGCCAGGGGTAATTGCCAAAAATGTTGCGTAATGCATTGATTTGAAACGGTTCATTGATTTTTTGGGCCTGACGGTAGATTTACTTTTTCGACTCGGGATCGTAAAATATTATCCAAATAGATAAATATTTATTCAAAATGAAAAAGATTGTCGTAATCGGATTCGTCGGCACGCAGCTCGATAGCGGGCGAGGCAGCGGCCGTTGGGAGAAGTGGCGCCCAACGGTGGCATTGGCGCAGCATGACGACGTCGTGATCGAGCGCCTGGACTTGCTCTATAGCGGCAAGCATGAAAATGTAGTGCATCAAGTGACGCAAGATATTGCATCCGTCTCACCTGAAACGAAAGTCGTTCCCAGGTTATTGCCGATTGTCGATCCGTGGGATTTTGAGGACGTCTATGGCTGCTTGTTTGATTTTGCCAAGAGCTATCCATTCGATACCGACAACGAGGAATATTGGATACACATCACGACTGGATCGCATGTCGTGCAAATCTGCATGTTCCTCATGACCGAAGCGCATTACTTTCCGGGGCGCTTGTTGCAGTCTTCCCCACCGCGTCGCCAGACCGTAGGTGACCCGGGCAGCTACGCGTTGATTGATCTTGACCTATCCCGGTACGATCAGATCGCGCAGCGTTTTTCGCGCGAGCAGGAAGAGGGCGTCGCCTTTTTGAAATCGGGCATTGCGACCCGCAATGCGCGCTTCAATGCCATGATCGATGAAATTGAGCATGTCGCCATCAAATCCAAGGCGCCGATCCTGCTAATGGGGCCAACAGGCGCCGGAAAATCATTCCTCGCCAGGCGGGTGTTTGAATTGAAGAAGGCGCGGCACCAGCTCGATGGAAGATTTGTCGAACTTAACTGCGCGACGCTACAAGGCGACGGTGCCGGCTCAACGCTGTTCGGACATATAAAGGGTGCGTTTACCGGAGCGGCATCGGATCGGCCGGGGCTGCTGCGTACGGCGCACAAAGGCTTGCTGTTTCTCGATGAGATCGGTGAGTTGGGGCTTGACGAGCAAGCGATGCTTTTAAAGGCGATCGAAGAAAAGCGCTTCCTTCCGGTTGGCGGCGACCATGAGGTGCAAAGTGATTTTCAATTAATTGCCGGCACAAATCGTGATCTATCGAGAGAGGTGGTGTCCGGAAAATTCCGCGAAGACTTGTACGCGCGCATCAATTTATGGACTTACCAGTTGCCGGGGCTGGTAGATCGATCCGAGGACGTAGAGCCGAATATCGATTATTTGCTGGCGCAGTTCAGTTCGGAAAATGGGCAAATGGTCCGTTTTAACAAAGAAGCGCGCGATCATTACATGCGTTTCGCCATGTCCCCGGAAGCCCTTTGGATCGGCAATTTCCGAGACCTCTCCGCATCGGTAACACGGATGGCAACACTTGCCGATTCCGGTCGCATAACCGATGCCATCGTATCCGATGAGACAGAGCGACTAAAAAAACTTTGGCATCCCTATTCGGAAAATCCAGAGCAAAGCAACGTCAATCTCGAAGACCTAATGGAAAAATCAGATTTGGAGGCACTGGATTTATTCGACGCCATGCAACTCAAATCGGTGATTGAGGTTTGTCGCCGTTCCAAATCGATGTCAGATGCCGGACGCAAGCTGTTTGCCGCGTCGCGAAGCGCGAAGACGAAACCGAATGATGCCGATCGGCTTAAAAAATATCTCGCGAAGTTTGGCTTGAGCTGGGAAAGTCTGGCTTAAGATTGCCAATCGGGTTGATGGCTGCTGGTCGCTACTTCGAATTGCTTTGATAGGCCAATTGGTGGCAACCTTGATGCGATTAAGCAGCAAGACTTGCCTGAGTCCGACCAACTTTATTCTCCCGCCGACAGACTTTATTCTCTTCCGACCAACTTTATTCACTTTCCTCAGTCATCAGATTGACAAAATCATTTGCAAAATCAATAAACACATGTGTTTATGTGAGATATCACTTTCAATATACATGCTAAGTGCATAATTTTGTTCAGCATTTACTTCGTCGCCTACTTCAGCACTCACCGCTAAGTCCTTGACTTCATTGAAGAAATCCGTGGTTTTTCCTTATTAATAACCCTTGACCTGTCTTTGCGCTTACCTTAAAGTGGGCGGCAGTGTGAAAAAGTGTTTTTTTGTGGGGAATTTTTCGAATTTATATCCAGACTTTTCCCGATTTTTGCACAATTCACGACGATTACTTAACCTAAAGACAAGAGGTAGCCAAGGTGTTTCAAGGGGCATCCGCATTAAATCTCGATGCGAAAGGACGGATGTCGATTCCGGCCAGGCATCGCGACGCGCTGCTTTTGCAGTGCGATGGACGCGTCACGCTGACCAAACACCCGCATGGCTGCCTGTTGTTTTTCCCGCGTCCGGTATGGGAGCAGCATCGCGAACAGATCGCGGCCTGGCCCATGTCGGCGCGCGCCTGGCAGCGCATCTTCCTTGGCAATGCGTCAGACGTCGAGCTCGATACGGCGGGGCGGATCTTGATTGCGCCGGAATTGCGCCAGGCCGTCGGCCTGATGCGCGACGTGATGTTTCTGGGCATGGGTAGTCATTTTGAAATATGGGACGCCGCCAAGCTCGCCGAAAGCGAGTCGCAGGCTGTGGCGGAAGGCATGCCGGACGTGCTTAACAACTTTTCGTTTTGACGGCTGGCGATGAAAGAATTGACGGTGCCGGAATTTTCGCACCGCACGGTATTGTTGGACGAGGCGGTGTCGGGCCTGGATCTGGCCGGCCTGCGCGCCGAGGGCACCTATGTGGATGGCACTTTCGGCCGCGGCGGGCATAGCGGACGGATCCTGGAAAACCTGGGCAGCCGTGGGCGTTTGATCGCCTTCGACAAGGACCCCCAGGCGATTGCCACTGCCGAAGCGCTGGCGGCGAAAGACGCGCGCTTTGCGATTGTGCACGATAGTTTTGCCACGCTCGACGCGGCATTGGCCGGGCGGGGTTTGGGGCAGGTGGATGGCGTGTTGCTGGATTTGGGTATTTCGTCGCCCCAGGTGGACGACGCGGCCCGCGGCTTCAGCTTTCGTCTTGATGGCCCGCTCGACATGCGCATGGATACCACGCGCGGCATGTCGGCGGCCGAGTGGCTGGCCACGGAAACCGAGCAAACTATCGAGAAAGTGATACGGGATTATGGGGAAGAACGGTTTGCTTTTCAGATTGCAAAGGCGATTGCAGCTAGCCGGGCAGTCGGGCCGATTTCAAGCACACGACAGCTTGCCGAGATCGTGGCACACGCCGTCAAAACCCGCGAGAAAGGCAAAGACCCGGCCACTCGTACCTTTCAGGCTATCCGGATTTACATCAATAAAGAGCTTGAAGAACTCGAAATAGGATTGAACGCGGCATTTGAACGGTTGGCCCCGCACGGGAGATTGGTTGTGATCAGCTTTCACTCGCTGGAAGATCGCATCGTCAAGCGCTTCATGGCCGGCAAGGCCAAGGCCCTGCAGCCCGACCGCCGCCTGCCGATCCGTGCCGTCGATCTGCCGCAACCGGAAATGAAGCTCGTGCAAAGGATCAAGCCGTCAGACGCCGAGGTTGCCGCCAACCCGCGCGCGCGCTCGGCCGTCATGCGCGTGGCCGAACGCCTGCAGATGGGCATGGAGGGCGCATGAGCGGACGCATCAATCTCATTCTCGCCGCAGCCCTGGTGCTGTGCGCGCTCTCGCTCGTCAATGCGCAATACCAGGCGCGGCGCCTGTTCATCGAGCTTGAGCGCTCGCAATCAGTGGCACGCCAGCTGGAGATCGAGTGGTCGCAGCTGCAACTCGATCAATCGCGCCTGGGCCTGCATTCGCGCATCGACGCCCTGGCGCGTCGCGATTTGAACATGGTGCCGGTAACGCATGAGCGCACCGAATACCTGACGGTGGAGTCCCAATGAGCCGCGGCGCTTCCCGTACCGCCGCAGGCAAGGGTGTGCAGTTCTCGGCCAGCCCTGTTCTGGCCGTCAAGCTGCCGGCCTGGCGCTCGCGTTTCGTTTTGTTCGTGCTGTTTGCCGCATTCTGCGCGCTGATCGGCCGCGCCTTGTATTTGCAGGGCATTTCGACCGAGTTCCTGCAAAAGCAAGGCGAGCTGCGTTACGCACGTACGCTCGAGTTGCCCGCCACGCGTGGCAAGATCACCGACCGCAACGGTCAGGTGCTGGCATCGTCCTTGCCGGTCAAGGCGATCTGGGCCATTCCCGAGGATGTGCTGCAGGCGCCCAAAGAGAAACTCGCGCAACTGGCCAGATTGCTCGAGCTGAGCGATGCCGAATTGCGCAGCAAGCTCAATTCGGACCGCAGCTTTGTCTATCTCAAGCGCCAGGTCGAGCAGAACGTGGCTGACCAGATCGCCAAGCTCGACATCGACGGCATCGATACGCGCAAGGAATACAAGCGTTTCTATCCTGAAGCCGATGTGACGTCGCAAGTGGTCGGTTTCACCAACGTCGAGGATGCCGGCCAGGACGGCATGGAGCTGGCGCAGCAAAAATCGCTGGCAGGCGCGATCGGCAGCCGCCGCGTGATTGAAGACCGCATGGGCCGCATCATCGAAGACGAGGGCTTGCGCGAACCGCACGACGGCACCGATCTGACGCTCTCTATCGACAGCAAGATCCAGTACATCGCCTTCACCAAGCTGAAGGAAGCGGTCGACAAGTACCAGGCCAAGGCGGGCGGCATCGTGGTGTTGGACGTGAAGACCGGTGAAGTGTTGGCATTGGCCAACCTGCCGACCTACGACCCGAACAATCGCGCCGTGCTGACCGGTGCGCAGTTGCGCAACCGGGTCATGACCGATACCTTCGAGCCGGGCTCGACCTTGAAGCCGTTTACCGTGGCGCTGGCGCTCGACACCAACCGCGTTACACCGAATTCGACTTTTCAAACCGCGCCCGGCATCATGAACATCGGCCCGGCCGTGATCCACGATTCGCATCCGCATGCCATGCTGACGGTGTCGGAAATCATCCAGCATTCGTCGAACATCGGCACGGCCAAGATCGCGCTCGAGTTGCCGGCGCAAGAGATGTGGGATATGTTCACTACGGTCGGCTTCGGCCAGCAGCCCAAGTTCGGCTTCCCCGGCGCCGTGGCCGGCCGCGTGCGGCCTTACAAATCGTGGCGTCCGATCGAGCAAGCCACGTATAGCTATGGCCAGGGCATTTCGGTGTCGTTGATCCAGTTGGCGCGCGCCTACATGATCTTCGCGCGCGACGGCGACGAGATTCCGCTGTCGTTCCAGAAAGTGACCGAAGCTCCAACGGGCCAGCGCGTGATCTCCGAAAAGACTGCCCACGAGATGCGCGCCATGCTGGAAACCGTTGCCAGCCCGGCCGGCACCGCCCCCAAAGCCCAGGTGCCGGGTTACCGTGTAGCCGGCAAGACCGGCACGGCCTACAAGGTGGTCAACGGCGTCTATGCCATGCCGCGGCGCTACATCGGCAGCTTCGCCGGCTTCGCGCCGGCGTCGAACCCGCGCATCATCATCGCCGTGATGATCGATGAGCCGGGCGGTCCCCTGCATTTCGGCGGCGACATAGCCGCGCCGGTGTTCTCCGAGGTGGCCGCTGCGGCCTTGCGTTCGATGAACGTACCGCCCGATTCGAACGTCACCAACATCGTCATGCCGGCCGAGGGTTCCGGGGAGGAGATGTGATGGCGACCTCCGTGCAAACCGTCCTCGATTGGTTGAAGGCGCATGTGCCGCAACAGTCGGATAGGCAACTGTCGTCCGATTCGCGCAGCATCGCGCCGGGCGACGTGTTTGTCGCCTATCCCGTGATCGGCGCCGATGGACGCAAGCACATCGGCCACGCGATCGCACAGGGGGCGGTGGCCGTCTTGTATGAAAGCGCCGACTTCGCCTGGGACGCCGCCTGGGCCGTGCCGCACCTGGCGCTGGACAAGCTCGACCGCATGGCCGGCCCGATTGCCAACGCCTTCTACGGCAAACCCGATGGCGCCATGTTCACCGTCGCCGTAACAGGCACCAACGGCAAGACGTCGTGCACGCAATGGATAGGCAATGCCTTGTCGCGCCTGGGAGACCCGACCACGGTAATCGGCACGCTCGGTGTCGGCCTGTTCGAAAACGGCCGGCACGACGAATTCCAGAGCACCGGCTACACCACGCCGGACGCCGTCCTGCTGCAGCGCCGCCTGGCCAAGATGCGCGATGCCGGCGCGGTGGCGCTCGCCATCGAGGCCTCATCCATCGGACTCGACCAGGGACGGCTGGACGGCTTGCATTTCAACGTTGCGCTGTTCACCAATTTCACGCGCGACCATCTCGATTACCATGGCGACGAAGCGGGCTACGAAGCGGCCAAGACCATGCTGTTCGATTGGGCCGGGTTGCAGCATGCCGTGGTCAATCTCGATGACGAGATGGGCTTGCGCCTGGTGCAACACTTGAAGCGCACCCGGCCTGCCTTGCCGATCTATGGCTATACCATCGCCGGCCGTCAGGTCGATGGCGTGGCCGTCTTTGCCGCCACCGATATCCGCACCAGTCATAGCGGCACGAGTTTCCATCTCGATTGCCCGTTTGGTGTCGGCCAGGTCAAAACCCAGATGGTAGGCGGCTTCAACGTCAGCAACATTTTGGGCGTCATGGGTGTTCTGGTGGCGCGCGGCATAGAGTGGGAAGAATTGGTTGATGCCATCGAAGCCTTGACCCCGGTGCCGGGACGCATGCAGCAATTGGGCGGACCCGACGCGCCGCTGGTCGTCATTGACTATGCGCACACGCCCGACGCGCTGGAAAAGACGCTGGCCTCGTTGCGCCAGATTGCGCAGCAGCGCAACGGCGAATTGTGGTGCGTGTTTGGCTGCGGCGGCGACCGCGACCCGGGCAAGCGTCCGCAGATGGGCCAGGCGGCGCTCGCGGCCGATCACGTCGTGGTGACGAGCGACAATCCGCGCAATGAAGAGCCGTCGGTCATCATCGGCCACATCGTTGCCGGCATGCGTGCCGCGAACGATGCAACAAAAGCGCAGCCGCAAGTGTTCGAGGACCGCGCCGCCGCCATCCTTTGGGCCGTCAAACATGCGGGCCGGCAGGATGTGGTGCTCCTGGCAGGCAAGGGTCATGAAACCTATCAAGAGATCAAGGGTCGCAAGCTGCCCTTCCTCGATGCCGACCATGCCGCGCTGGCGCTGGCGGCGCGCGTAACGATGAAGGTGGCGCCATGAAGGTGACGCGATGAAGGTGATACTGTGATGCGCTCCACACTGTTCGATCTGCAGCCCTGGCTGACCGGTGCGCTGGCTGCCGCCGATGCGGAATTCGCCGGCGTCTCGACGGACAGCCGCAATATCGCGCCGGGCAACCTGTTCGTCGCGTTGCGCGGCGAGAAGTTCGACGCGCACGACTTTATCAAGCAGGTCGCCGCGCAGGGTGCCGCCGCTGCCGTGGTCGATCACGTGCCTTCGGACATGATGATTCCCGCGCTGGTGGTACCCGACACGCGCGTTGCCCTGGGCGAAATCGCGCGCCATTGGCGCCGTCAGTTCTCACTGCCCCTGATCGGCGTGACCGGCAGCAACGGCAAGACCACGGTCAAGGAAATGGTGGCGGCGATCCTGGCCGCCGCGCTGGAACCGCAGCAGGTGTTGGCGACCAAGGGCAACCTGAACAACGACATCGGCGTGCCGTTGACGGTGTTGCGCCTGAACCAGCATTGCCGTGCCGGCGTCATCGAGTTGGGCATGAATCATCGCGGCGAAATTGCGCAGCTATCCGCTATCGCACAGCCTACCGTTGGCCTGGTGAACAATGCCCAGCGCGAGCACCAGGAATTCATGGAAAGCGTCGAAGCCGTGGCCCGCGAAAACGGCAGCGTGATCGCCAGCCTGCCTGCCAACGGGATTGCGGTGTTTCCGTCGGACGACGCCTACACGCCGCTGTGGCGCGAACTGGCCGCATCCGCCGGCAAGCGTACTGTCATCACCTTCGGTTTCACGCCGGATGCCGACGTGACCTGCGAGTACAACCTGCAGGAGTTCGGCAGCGGACTCATCGTCAAAGGCGGCGGGCATGAGATCCCGGTGCAACTGAATGCCGCCGGCATGCACAACGTCAGGAACGCGTTGGCGGCAACAGCCTGCACATTGGCCATTGGCGTGACACCGGATGCCATCAAGCGCGGCCTGGAAGGCTTCATGCCGGTGGCGGGCCGCCTGCAGCAAAAAGCCAGCCGGGTCGGCTCGCTCGTCATCGACGACACCTATAACGCCAATCCCGATTCGGTGCGCGCCGCCATCGACGTGCTGTCGCAGTATCCCGCGCCGCGCGTCCTGATTCTGGGCGACATGGGCGAGGTCGGCAGCGAGGGCAAGAAGTTCCACGAAGAGATCGGCGCCTACGCGCGCGGCCGCAACATCGAACACCTGTTGACCCTGGGCGAGCTGGCACGCCACGCCAGCAGCGCCTTCGGTTCGCGCGGCAAGCATTACGACAATATCGACGTCTTGAAGCAAGCGGCCGACACCATGTTGACACCATCGGTGACCGTGCTGGTCAAAGGGTCGCGTTTCATGAAAATGGAGCGGGTGGTGCAGCACCTGCTCGGCAAGGAAGAATCGGAGTCTCATTAATATGCTGCTTTGGCTGGCACAATTTTTTCAACAGGATCTGGGGCCGCTGCGCGTCTTCAATTTCATCACGTTTCGCGCCGTGTTCGCCACCATCACCGCCCTGGGCATCGGTTTGTTCGCCGGCCCGGCCGTGATCCGCATGCTGACGCGCCTGAAGGTCGGCCAGTCGGTGCGCCTGGATGGCCCGCAAACCCATTTGAAGAAGACCGGCACGCCGACCATGGGCGGCGTGCTGATCCTGATCTCCATCGGCGTCGCCACACTCCTTTGGGCCGACCTGACCAATCGCTTCATTTGGCCGGTGCTGATCGTCACGCTCGGCTATGGCGCCGTGGGCTGGGCCGATGACTACCGCAAAGTGGTCTACAAGGACCCGGAAGGCATGCGTTCGCGCGAGAAATATTTCTGGCAATCGCTGATCGGCATCATTGCGGCCTTGTACCTTGCCTTCTCGGTCTCGGCGCCGACCAATACCCAGGTGTGGGAATTGTTCAGTTCCTGGGTCGGTTCGGGTTTCAATACCGATCTGCCGCCCAAGGCCGACTTGATCGTGCCTTTCTTCAAGACCGTCAGCTATCCGCTGGGCGTATGGGGCTTCATCGGCCTGACTTACTGCGTGATCGTCGGCAGCAGCAATGCGGTCAATTTCACCGACGGTCTGGACGGCCTGGCCATCATGCCCACCGTCATGGTCGGCTCGGCGCTTGGCTTGTTTGCTTATTTGACCGGTAGCGCGGCGTATTCGAAATACCTGTTCATCCCGCACATACCCGGTGCCGGCGAATTGCTGATTTTTTGCGGCGCCATGGCCGGAGCAGGGCTGGCCTTTCTCTGGTACAACGCGCATCCGGCCCAGGTCTTCATGGGCGATGTCGGCGCGCTGGCCCTGGGCGGGGCGCTCGGCACGATCGCCGTGATCGTGCGCCAGGAAATCGTGCTGTTCATCATGGGCGGTATTTTTGTTGCCGAAACCGTGTCGGTGATGATCCAGGTCATCTGGTTCAAGTACACCAAGAAACGCTACGGGGAAGGCCGGCGCGTGTTCCTGATGGCGCCCTTGCATCATCACTTTGAACAAAAGGGCTGGAACGAGACTCAAGTCGTGGTGCGTTTCTGGATCATCACGATGATGCTGGTGTTGTTCGGATTGTCTACACTGAAGTTGCGTTGAAACATCAAGTTGAAGAAGCGGATGGAATGAATTACGAAGGCAAACACGCATTGGTACTGGGCCTCGGTGAATCGGGGCTGGCGATGGCGCGCTGGTTGGCGCGTTGCGGTGCCACCGTGCGCGTTGCCGATACGCGTGCTGTACCGACGCGCCTGGCCGCCTTGCAAGAAACCGTGCCCACTGCGCAGTTCGTTGCCGGCAAATTCGATGCCGCCTTGCTCGAAGGTATCGATTTCGTGGCCCTGAGTCCCGGCCTGGCGCCGCATAAGGAATTGGCCGAGATTGCGCCGGCGGCGCAAGCGCGCGACATCCCGCTGTGGGGCGAGATCGAATTGTTCGCCCAGGCCCTGATTGCATTGAAGGCCGAACGCGACTATGTACCCAAGGTGATCGCCATCACCGGCACCAACGGCAAGACCACAGTGACCAGTCTGACCGGCTTGCTGTGCCGCCGTGCCGGCCTGAAGACGCAAATCGCCGGCAACATCAGTCCGGCGGCATTGGATGTGCTGCGCGAAGCGCTCGACGGTGACGACTTGCCGCAAGCCTGGGTGCTGGAATTGTCGAGCTTCCAGTTGCATTCAACCTTCGGCCTGCAAGCCGATGCGGCCACGGTCTTGAACGTGACGCAGGACCATCTGGACTGGCATGGCGACATGGCTTCGTACGCCGCCGACAAGGCGCGCATCTTCGGCGCGCATACCGTGCGCGTGTTGAACCGCGACGACGCCGAAGTCATGCGTATGGGTTCGCCCCTGGGAAGCACGGTCAGTTTCGGCCGCGACGAGCCCGAACAGGCCGATTCTTTCGGTCTGGTCAATGAAAACGGCATGCAATGGCTGGCCATGGCTGTTCCCGCCGAAGAAGGTGAGCGCAGTGCTTCCGGAAGACGACGCAAGAAGGACAGCATGGAAGTGCCTGCCGTCTTGATCAACCGCCTGATGCCGGCCGATGCGCTGAAGATTCGCGGCCAACACAATGCGATGAACGCCTTGGCCGCGCTGGCCCTGTGCCGCGCGGTCGGCCTACCGCTGGCGCCGCTGTTGCACGGTTTGCGCGAATATCAGGGCGAACCGCACCGTGTGGAACTGGTCGCCAAGGTCGGCGGCGTCGACTACTACGACGACAGCAAGGGCACCAATGTCGGCGCCACGGTCGCTGCCTTGAATGGCCTCGGTGCGGCGCGTGGTGGAGATACACGACATCTGATTTTGATCGCCGGCGGCGACGGCAAAGGGCAATCGTTCGCGCCGCTGGCCGAGCCGATCGCGAAATATGTGCGCGCTGTGTTGCTGATCGGCACTGACGGCCCGGCCATTCGTCTCGCGCTCGAATCTTCCGGCGTGGCGTTGCGGGATTGCGCCAGTTTGCCCGATGCGGTGCGCGCCGCGGCGGAAATGGCGCAAAGCGGCGACGAGGTCTTGCTCTCGCCGGCCTGCGCCAGCTTCGATATGTTCGACAACTATGCACATCGCGCGCAAGTCTTCATCGATGCCGTGCGCGAATTGGCCCTGGATCGCGGGGAGGTCGCATGACGAATTTCGCCATGCCTTCGTTCTCCTCGGCCGGCCGCTCGCAGGATGGCTTCCTGCCGCGCTCGAAGATGATGGAATACGATCAGCCGCTGGTCTGGGTCGTGCTCTTGCTCATGCTGTTCGGCATGGTGATGGTGTATTCGGCGTCGATCTCGCTGCCCGATTCACCCAAGTTCGCCAATTACACCAACACTTACTTCCTGCAGCGCCAGGCGATCTTCATCGGCGTGGCGCTGGTGGCCGCCTTCCTGACTTTCCGCGTGCGCATCCAGACCTGGCAGCGCCTGGCGCCCTACATGTTCGTCGGTACGCTGGTGTTGCTGCTGCTGGTGTTGATCCCGCATATCGGCAAGGACGTCAACGGCGCGCGGCGCTGGATTTCGCTGCGCATGGTCAATCTGCAACCTTCGGAGTTGATGAAGCTTTTCGTCGTGCTCTATGCCGCCGACTACACCGTGCGCAAGCAGCAATACATGCATCAATTGACCAAGGGTTTCCTGCCGATGGCCTTGGCTGTCGGCTGTGTCGGCTTGTTCCTGTTGCTGGAACCTGACCTCGGTGCCTTCGGTGTGATCGTCTGTATCGCCATGGGCATCCTGTTTTTGGGCGGCATCAACGGCGTGTGGTTCGGCGGCATCGCCGGTACCCTGGTCGGCATCTTCGGCATGGTGATCTGGCTTTCGCCCTGGCGCCGCGAGCGTATCTTTGCCTATCTCGATCCCTGGCAGGAAGGCAATGCCTTGGGCAAGGCTTACCAGCTGTCGCACTCGCTGATCGCCTTCGGACGCGGCGAGCTGTTCGGCGTGGGCCTGGGTGGCAGTGTGGAAAAGCTGAACTACCTGCCTGAAGCGCATACCGACTTCCTGCTTGCGGTGATCGGCGAAGAACTCGGTTTTGCCGGCGTACTGGTGGTGGTGCTGATGTTCTACTGGCTGGTCAAGCGCGCCTTCGACATCGGACGCCAGGCGATTGCCATGGATTTGACTTTCGCCGGCCTGGCGGCCAAGGGCATCGGCATCTGGATCGGCGTGCAAGCCTTCATCAACATGGGCGTGAACCTCGGCCTCCTTCCCACCAAGGGCTTGACGCTACCCTTGATGAGTTACGGCGGTTCCGGCGTGATGATCAATTGTGTGGGCCTGGCGATCCTGTTGCGCATCGACTATGAAAACCGCACGCTGATGCGGGGAGGGCGCATCTGATGACTGCCTCCAAGCAAAAGCGCCTGATGATCATGGCAGCCGGCACCGGCGGCCATATCTTCCCCGGCCTGGCGATCGCCGCGACCATGAAGGCGCGCGGCTGGGCCGTGTCCTGGCTCGGCACCATGCACGGCATGGAATGCGACATCGTGCCCAAGCACGGCATCGAGATGGACAATATCGAGTTTCGCGGTTTGCGCGGCAAAGGGCTGGGCCATACGATCAAGGGCGCGTTCCGACTGGCACCGGCCTTCGCGCAATGTTTCCGTTATCTGGCGCAGCGCCAGCCTGACGTGGTCTTGGGCATGGGCGGCTACGTGACGGTGCCGGGCGGCGTGATGGCGCGCATGCGCGGCATTCCGCTGGTGCTGGCCAATGCCGATGCGTCGCTGCTGCTGTCGAACAAGACCTTGGCACCGCTGGCCCGCCGCGTGCTGTTCGGCTTTCCCGGTGAATTCGGCCGCGCTGCCGGCAAGGCCACGGTGACGGGCAATCCGGTGCGGCAGGAAATTTTGAGCTTGCCCAAGCCGGCCGAGCGCTTTGCCGGGCGCAGCGGGCCGTTGCGCATCCTGGTGGTGGGCGGAAGCCTGGGCGCCAAGGTGTTGAACGATTGCGTGCCGCAGGCGCTGGCGCTGTTGCCGGCAGAGGAACGCCCCATCGTCACGCACCAATCGGGCAAGCAGCATATCGAAGCCTTGCGCGCAGCGTATGCCCAAGCCGGTGTGGAAGCCGAAGTGCTCGATTTCATCGACGACATGGCGCGCCGCTATGCCGAGGCCGATCTGGTGATCTGCCGTGCCGGCGCGATCACGGTGTCGGAATTGACGGCGGCCGGTGTCGCCAGCGTGCTGGTGCCTTTCATGGCATCGACCACCAGGCACCAGCGCGACAACGCACGCTGGATGGCGCACCATCGCGCGGCGATCCATCTGCCGCAAACCGAATTGAACGCGGAGCGCCTGGCCGCGTTGCTGAAAAAGACGAACCGCGCCGCCTGCCTCACCATGGCGGAAGCGGCATATGACAATGGACGGCGCGATGCCAACGAGGCGATCGCGCAAGTCCTTGAGAAACTGGCAGGTGCAGCATGAAACACAAGGTACGCAATATTCACTTCGTCGGCATCGGCGGTTCGGGCATGAGCGGCATTGCCGAAGTGCTGCTCAATCTCGGCTATGCCGTGTCCGGTTCCGACCTGGGCAGCAATGCCGTGACCGAACGGCTGGCAAAGCTGGGCGCCCGTGTGTTCCAGGGGCATGCGGCCAAGAATATCGCCGATGCGGATGCCATCGTGGTGTCTTCCGCCGTCAAGTCGGACAATCCGGAAGTCATTGCCGGGCGTGAAAAGCATGTCCCCATCGTGCCGCGCGCCATGATGCTGGCCGAATTGATGCGCCTGAAGAGCGGTATTGCGATTGCCGGCACGCACGGCAAGACCACGACCACCAGCCTCGTTGCGAGCGTGCTGGCCGAAGGCGGGCTTGATCCTACCTTCGTCATCGGCGGGCGCCTGACTTCGGCCGGCGCCAATGCCAAGCTCGGCGCGGGGGACTTCATCGTGGTCGAGGCCGACGAGTCCGACGCTTCGTTCTTGAATCTGTCGCCGGTGATCGAGGTCATCACCAACATCGACGCTGATCACATGGAGACCTACGACCACAGCTTCGCCAAGCTGAAACAGGCCTTCATCGAATTCACCCAGCGCCTGCCGTTCTATGGCATTGCCGTGCTGTGCCTGGACGATGCCAACGTGCGCGAGATCATGCCCTTCGTGTCCAAGCCGATTCTCACCTACGGCTTTCACGAGCAGGCAGAGGTACGCGCCATCGATGCCAAGGCGGTCGGCGGCCATATGGAATTCACCGTGCTGCAGGATGACTATCCGCCGCTGCAATTGCGCCTGAACCAGCCTGGCATGCACAACGTGCAGAATGCCTGCGCGGCAGTGGCGATCGCGCGCGAATTGAGCGTGCCCGACAGCGCCACGCAAAAGGCCCTTGCCGATTTCAACGGCGTGGGGCGCCGCTTCACGCGCTACGGCGAGCAAAAGCTTCCGGCCAAGGACGGCAAGGACGGCGGCAGCTTCGCCCTGGTGGACGATTACGGCCACCATCCGGCCGAGACTGCGGCCACCTTGGCGGCGGCGCGCGGCGCCTATCCCGGCCGGCGCCTGGTGCTGGCGTTCCAGCCGCACCGCTACACGCGTACGCGCGATTTGTTCGAAGACTTCGTCAGGGTCTTGTCGATGTGCGACGTGCTGGTGCTGGCCGAAGTCTATTCCGCCGGCGAGCAACCCATCGTCGCCGCCGACGGCCGTGCGCTGGCGCACGCGCTGCGCGTGGCCGGCAAGGTGGAGTTGACCTTCGTCGAACAGATCGACGGCATGCCCGATGCGATCCTCGACATGGTGCGCGATGGCGATGTGGTGATCACCATGGGCGCCGGCTCCATGGGCAGTGTGCCGATCAAGTTGCAGCAGCGTTTGGCGGAGGTGGCGGCATGAGCGACGACATCAAGGGTTTGGGCAAGGTCGGCGTGCTGTTCGGCGGTCGTTC
>OULL01000025.1_pt1 | contig 18159 bp, 10 predicted proteins | sample 1694911 | NCBI WGS metagenome assembly OULL01 (sample SAMEA3914813, study PRJEB12502) | metagenome | biome: forest; material: soil | place: Canada | collected 2011-07-07 | depth 0.3 m
CTTGTTCCCCGGCATGGGCAACGTAAAGACCGATTTGACGATTCCGCCGTCGCTCTGGTCCAGTTTGCAGGTGTCATTGCAGTTGTCGGGTTTGATCAATTGTACCAATGAAGAAAAAAACCTTGCACTCAAGCGGGACGCGAATCTCTGTACTGATATCGGTCAGTACTGCTCCGAGGAGACGCCCATTGTCCATATCTGCATTCAGCATACCCATACCTACTGCTGTTTTAATAGCCAACTGGCGCAGGCGATCAACGTGCAAGGCAAGGCACAACTCGGCATCTCGATGGGTACCCCGGAAAACCCGAATTGCGGCGGCCTCACCACCGCCCAATTCCAGAGCGTCAATTTATCGACGATGAACCTGTCGGCGTTCCAAAACGAAATTTCACCGTATGGCGTGGATACGTCGCAAGCGACGGCACAGGCAGTTGCAGCCGGGGCGCAATCGAGTGATTCCAGCAACACGACTGCCCGCACGAAGTCCATGAGCGCGAAGGTCGGTTCGATGAATAAAGCGGCCAACAGCGATTCAACCGGCGAACTAGCTTGTTTTTATGGAGCGGGAAAATGCGGACAATGAAACGATTGACTGTCTTTTGCGCTTTGGCATTGTGCATGGCTGTGCACGCGACGCCAGTGCGCACCGCCGTTCCCAGCATCAAACCGCTCCTGCTGGAGGCACTGTCCCACGGTGAGGCGCATGGCATTCTCGTCGGTGCGATCCAGAGGATTTTCGAGAAAAACTTCAAGACTGCTGCGCCAATCGAGGTCGATGTGAAATGGATCGGAGCGCACCGGCAATCCGGCTGCGCCCGCCTCGAAGTGACCACGCGGCAGAGCGATGTCATCTTGCCCGCGCAAAGCGGCACGCCGCTTAACCGCCCGGCTGCAATGGAAGCACGCTATCAAATCGACTATTGCGAGACCGGCGAATTCCCACGGGGAGAGCAAGAAAAATGAGCGTATTGCGTAAAGAAATCGTCCTGCGATGGATTACCGCGGCAGTGACGGTCATCAGTTTGACCGCTCATGCGGTAGACAAGCAAGCCACCGATAGCCAGGGGAACGCCCCGTTGACGCTCCCATATTTTTCCGAGGCTCGGGAAGAAGGCTGGTTTTGGTATCACGATCCGGCGCCGATTGTAGATCCCCCAAAGCCGCCAGCCGGAGAAAATCGCGCATCACGACCCTTACCGGGGACGGACACGGCTCCCCGGTCCGATGCACTTCGAGCCTTCGACAAATTCAAGCAAAGCGTTGAAGACGCGAAAGACACCATGATCGCCGACCCCACTCCAGACAACGTGCGGCACTACGTGGAGTTACAAACCAAACTGGTCAAGCGCGCGAGCGACGTGGCCGATGCATTCCAGCGCGTCGTATGGGCGAACCCACAGTTCGACTTTACGCAGCAACGCCCGGTGGCGAGCACCGCCTTGCACGCGTATGACATGCAGCAAGAAGAAACCAAACGCCAAACGTTCGACCGGCTCGCGCAAAACAGCGTGTTCTATTTCTTCTTCCGTGGCGATTGTCCTTATTGCCACGCTTTCGCGCCGACCCTATTGAATTTTGCGCAGGCCACGGGAATCAACGTGTTTCCGATCAGCGTCGATGGCGGCAGCCTGCCAGAGTTCCCGTCACCACATATCGATAACGGCATCAGTGATCGCCTTGGTGTCAGCATGGTGCCTGCGTTGTTTTTGGCGACGCCGGCCACTGGCGATATCGTCCCGGTCGGATTCGGCGCACTGTCCGACACGGACCTTGCAGAGCGATTGATCTCGCTGGCAAACCCTGGCGCTACACAAGCGGTGACTGCGGCAACACCTATCAGCCGCCTTGGCGACTTGCCCTCCCCTTGAAGCCGCCCGTGAACCATTGCCGCATTTGAACCGTTCATCACCTGACTACGGAGTCTCCATGTCCCCCAATCACATTGCGTTTTACAAGAGACCATTTCCCGCAACGCGTTGCGCCGCATTCTTCTGCATGATGCTCTGCCTGGCAGGACCGGTGCAGGCTACCAACACCATGGATACCCAAGCGCAGAATCTCTTCAATAGTCTGGGTGACGTGGGCAACGTCACCGCACCGCAGGCGTTCAAGGGTCAAACCATGAATACGTTCACGGGTGGTTCGCTCTACTACCGTGTCCCGCAAAAAAACTATCAATTGGCATCGCTGCAATTGCCGTATATTCGCGGCGGCTGCGGTGGCATCGACATATTTTCTGGCGCATTCAGCTTCATATCCTCCGCGCAGTTGAAAAACATGATGAAGAACATCACCTCGGCCATCCCCGGTGTGTTGTTCGATCTTGCGCTCAAGTCTGTGGAACCCCTGCTCGGCGATTCGGTACAGCAGTTCCAGGGGATCGCCAATTTCATCAACAACCGTAACATCAATTCCTGCCAGGCCGCTAAGTCCTTGATCAGTTCGGCCGGTACCGAGCTAGGCATGAGTACCGCCAGTACCTGCAAAACCATCGCCATGGACTTGGGCATTGCATCGGACGCTACCGACGCAGAATTGCGCTGCCAATCGAATAGTGGCGTGTCCAGCATGCTCAATAATCCGAATGCCGGGCCGCTCAAACCGTTCTCGGGCAATTTGGTTTGGGCGGCGTTGAAGCGCGTCAGTAATCTGGACGACGATGAGCGCACGCTGATCATGTCGATCACCGGCACTACGATTTATCCAGACGCAACCGACGACGCCAGCGAACCGCAAACTTATCCGGCCACCATCACCGATCCCAATCAGTTGTTGATTGGGGACGCCAGCGCCGGGGCAAATAATATGATTGCCTTGAATATCTTGAATTGCAGCGGCGACTTGACGAATTGCCTGATCGCCCCCGGCAGCAGCACCACGACGTCGACCATGCAATCGCTAACAGACCGCGTCGGCGTCCTGATGCGGTCGATCTCCGACAAGATCGCGTCTCGCACGGCCTTAGCCACTGCGGAAGCGAATTTTGTGAATAACGTGCCGATGCCGGTCTATAACATGCTGGCATCATCGAACGCCATCAACAATTCGGCGATTTCGGACTCGGTGATCAATGCGTTCCAGGAATACGTTGCCATCGAATATGCACGGGTCCTGCTGTCGAGGCTGGCCCAGGAGGGAGTCAATGCGGGCGGATTGACCGCGCAATTGAGCGCCTTGCAGCGCGAGCAGCTCAAAAGTCACGTCGAGAACGCCAGAGCGCTGGTGGCACGTCTCGACTCGCGCGCCGTAGAAGCGGCGCAACAGGCGCAGGCCTATACCAGCGTTGCCACCCATATCGAAACGATGCAACGTACGTTGCGGTCGTCCATGCCGCAGCAGGTGGCCGATCTTCTTGCGTATGCAAATGCAGGCGTAGGTCGCTAAACCGGATCAAAAACAAAACGCCAAGGTAGCAGGTTCAAGACGGCAGGACCGCATACAAGACAACGGGAAGTGCTCCATGGGATACGAAATCTACAGTTATGGAAACAACATCGCCTTGTCCGCGCTGTTCAATGCGATCGCCTCCATTACCCAGAACCAGACTTATTTGACGATGGTCTACGTGGTCTTCGTCGTGGGATTCCTCGGAGCATTCGGAACGATGGCCGTCGGTCGCGACATTTGGGCCGGTCCACGGTGGCTGGCGACCGCGATCCTGATCTATCTCGTGTTGTTGGTGCCGACGGCGTCGGTACAGATTATCGATAAAACAAACAACCTGCCACCCCAAGTGATCGGCAATGTCCCGTGGGGACTCGCGTCCCAAGCCAGCGTGGTTAGCGACATCGGAAACATCCTGACCGAGCTTTTTGAAACCGCGGTCCAGGTGATTCCGGCGCCGGGGGGCGGTACCGCCCTGGGACCGGATTTGACCTACCAGCAAAGTGGTTTGATGTTCGGCGCAAAGCTGGTCAAGGATTCGCATAATCTTGCGTTTCAGGATCCCGATTTCAGGAATGAATTCACACAGTTCTTCGCCAATTGCACGGTCTACGATTTGGCGCAAGGCCATCCATCGGCTTCCGCCTTCACCAACAGTACCGACATTTGGCCCTTGATGGCGGACACCAATCCGGCGCGCTATTCCACCATGACGGTCCCCAACCCGGATGTTGCGGGCAGTACAATGACGGATAGCCAGCCATGTCCCGCTGTCTATGCCGATCTCGATGCGAAAATGAATGGGCAACAACAGGCCCTCTTGGCGAGCTTGGGTTTAAAAGGAACGCCGTCATTGCTGGAACAAAGCCCTGGCATTACAGGCGCGACGGCCTTGGCAACGATTGCGGCCTCGGGCGTGCAAAATCCATTGATGGAGGCGTACCAAAGCGCCAATCTCGCGACCGCCGCCACAGACGCGGCGACGATCGTCAGGCAAAACGCCATCATCAACGGCATCAAGGACGGCGGCCTATTGTTGTCCCAGCAGCAACACGATCCTACCGCGCTGATGATGGCGCAGGCGCAATCGATCGCCACGGCGCAAACCAATTCCCAATACATCCTCTCGCAACAGTTGGCCGAAAGTACGCTGCCCATGATACGCAACGGCATCGAGGCAGTGTCGTATGCCCTGTTCCCGATCATCCTCCTGCTGTGCCTGATCCACGGAGGCCAGAAATCGCTTGACGTCCTCAAGATGTACGGACTGGTCCTGATCTGGGTTGCGTTATGGCCTCCCCTCTATGCGATATTGAGCTTCCTGATGAGCATCGCGGCGTGGCAGGAAATCGCAGCCAATGGTTACGCAAACGGAGTCCAAGGCTTGACTTTGGCCACCTCCGGTGCTGTGTATACCGCCTCGATTTCCAAGTTAGCCGTGGCTGGCTATATGACTACCTTGGTGCCCATCGTGGCCAGTGCGGTGGTGTTTGGGTTGAACAAGATTGCCGACGCCGCGTTGACGGCTGCGGGAATTGCTGACCGTGCAGTGGCAGGAGCCAGCAGCGATGTGGCGAAGGGCAATGAATCGATGGGCAACGTCTCCATGAACAAAGTGAGCACGGCCAAATCGGACAACAGTGCTTTCCAGCGGATTTGGGATGATGCCTACGGCCGCACGTCACGTGATATTCGCGATCCGTTCAGCATGCGCTATCAGAGCAACATGAGTAGTTATACGGTCAGTATGTCCTCCGGTGCGGCAATTGCGGAACGCGAGACTGAAGCGGCCAGGAGAAGTCAGGCCCTGGCTCAGGAACAATCTAGAACCGTCATGGAAGCCAAGACAGCGGCCGTAATGACGGCGCTGTCGCAGATGCATAGCAATGGCACGTCGACCACTGGTGGCACCGGATTCGCCTTTGGAGACGGTGGCAGCACACAAAAGACGGCTGAGGCGGTACAGCAAGCCCGCTCCCAGATTGGGAAGGATCTGGGGATTACCGATTCCCAGGTAGTTGACCGCGTGCTCTCGGCCAGTATCGCCGCGAAAGCAAATGCAGGTGTGGATATCGGCGTGGTATCAGCAAAGGTTGAAGCAGAGTTAAAAGCAACTGGGCAATCAAAATCGGCTGAAGAAATTCAAGCAGCAATCAAGAAATCTTGGCAAATTATGGACTCACATAGCATCAAGGATGCTAACGGTTTCATAAACGATTTCAAAAAGACTGACTCATGGCAGAAAATGCAGACCAATAGCAATCAAGATGCCCGCCGGATTGAGTCGTCGATGAATACCGCGCAAAGCGCGCAAGTTGCAGCTTCCGCGTCCATCAGGAAATCGGAAGAGCATCGGGAAACAGCTGAGAAAGCAGCCACCATTGAATCTAAATTCGGCATCAATTTTGCGAACGCTTTCACCAGTTGGCTTAACAGATACTATCCTGGTGTCATTGGTCCCAATCGCAATCCTTCGGAAGAGCGCTTGGCAGATCTCGGCGCTGAATTCATTCGAGACTCCGTAGTTGTCAAGAACGCCGACGATACTTTCAAGATGGTCCAACGCAGTGAGATGGGAGTAATGACCATTACGCCCGGGTCAATTAAGGAAACGGAGTTAAAAGCAAGACTGGAAGGGGTCAAGCTGGGAGCGTCGCTAGGATCGAAGGACACAGTCAATGTAATGACAGACCATACCGTTAACGATCAACAAATATCGGGAACCAAGAGAAATGGCGCAGATCACGACGTCACCGCACCTAAATCCGGCAAGGCCGCCCAAGCGCAATTTGACGCAAAAAAGGCGACGCTGGAGGGAAAAATGAGCGCCAATAATGGCGCGGTTAGCGGAGAAAGTGCGGATCTGCACGAAGATTTCAAAAAACGTGCAAATGCAACTTCACCGATGCAGAACTTGGGACGCACCCCGTGGAGCGATTATGGTGCGTTAGATCAACTGGAAAAAGACAATGGCGGGGAGAAACCAGATGCTTCCGGGCAGCATCCGTCAGCAGAAAAAATTAAAAATGATTCGCTGATACCACCCAAGCCATAAGGGTATTTATCCAAAGCCTCGACGGGAGTTGTAAGCTAAAAACGAAATTCAATATCCATACAAGAAAGGATTTTTGTGCTTCGACTCCTCACGGCGGAATGGTATGGATAGATTGCGTAACAGCGTAAAATTTTCAAAGAGCGATCACGAATTCAGTGGTAATAGTCATCCTTCGTCGGATCTGAGTCGGTTGACGGTTCATCAAGGGATGCCCGCCTTCTTTCGGAACTCATCCATGTCCACTTGCGCTCATTCTTCGGTCCAACAATGGCCAGCACAATAATTGCAATAACTCCGCCGGGAACCAAAATCGGCGAGAGTTTCGGAAAAATAAACGGCGCACCAAGGATCGGAATCGCGATAAGCAATTTCAATAATAGGCGCAAGCGCCGTGCCGCACTAGCTTGCGAAGAAACTATACCGTGGCTACCCATTGCTGTAATTCAAATCATCATTTTTCAAAAAACGCAAGCTTCGTGCAGACATTTTACTACTATTGGAATTATCAACCAAATAGTACATACCAATCTGTTTTAAATTCTGTTTTTCCCAATGTGATATTCCAGGAGGTATAAGTGTATCGATTGTCCGGGAAAAGGGTTTAAGCGATGACTTCGAGCATTTTCTCCATCGCTTCCCGTGCAGTGTTGACCGGGATGAAGCGCATATGCTGCCCGTCCGCCTCGCTCTCGATTTCCTTGCGATTCTGAATCAACGCATCCCGCTCTCGCGTTCCGAGGGTCGGATCTTCGTCCCGGGGAACCGCGCTGATCAATCCCGCGAAGCGAATTTTAGAAAATTCCTGCGCCAAAGACAGCTCCCACAGCCTAGCCCTCGCGTCGCGCACGCCATTGGACTGCCGCCTCGGATGGATCACCGAGAAATGCAGCACCGCGCGGTCGGACAGATATCCGAACCGCACAGTTTGTCCGAATTCCGAAAGCTGACCTTGACGATTGAAGTTCTTATGGACTTGTGGCATGCGCTCCAACACGAGCTCGCGGACTTCGGTCGCGAAGCGCTTGTTTATCTCCTCCGGGCTCGGCGTGTCGGACTCTTCAAGATCATCCAAGCTGTCCATTTGGGCCAGACTGGAGTACATCAAGACGGATTGGCGCAAGGCGTCGGAGACAGAAATCGCCTCCGTAGTCCTGGTTTTCCCCGCGTGCAGCCCGAACAAACTGCCTTGCGCGGCGGCGAGGCTTTCGCGCCCGTGATCGCGAAACAGCTCCAAAGCCACATTGAGCGCCTTGTCGATCAATTGGCGCGGGTTTCCCGACGCCTTTCCATACAACGCGTCCAATACGTCGTCCCGCAGAAGGCGATGTTGCGACCATGCGCCGCCGAACTCAAGCACCACCCCGGCCATCAGCCGCTCACCGGTGCCCTCGACGGGCTCCCAGAAGAACGGAGTCCAAACTGCTCGCATAGTCATTTTCCTCGAGGAATCATTGCGGAGCGCCATCCACGGGACCCGACAGCAAATCGTTCGGCTGTGGGAACCGCCGCAATACCATCGACGCTAGGATCGTAAGCTTGCCCTTCACCTGATCGGCAAATCCGGCAGATTCGCTCACATCCGCGCACTCGCTTAGAGCCTCCTCTACGGCCTGCGGCCCCAAAGTCATGGCAATCGCGACGGCAGCCTGCCGGACCCGCTCGGCCTCCCCGACGGCGACGGACATCGACGCCAGCAAGTTTTGATCTGGAAGCTCGCAAACGCCGAGTGCCCTCTCGTGGTCGATCCAAGTCGCATCGGACCCGTCCCAAAGCAGATTGCCGAGATTCCGGTCGCGATTGGCGATGGCCTCGTCGGCCACCAGCGCTCGCGGCGTCTCCTTGAAGCTGGCGACAAGCTTCGCACCATACAAGGCAAGCGCATTCTTCACCGTGACAGGCATGTCGTTAGCCAGCCCAATCCGCTGTTTGAGGCTGGGGTAGCCTGTGTCGAGACTTGCGAAGCGCATGGGGTCGCCCCTCACGATCGCCACCTCAGGGACATCGAGCCCCCATCCCCGGAGAAGCGCCGCACAGAACAGCTCGGCGGCCAAGGCCGGCGCCGGCAACAATTTCACGATCGCGCGCCTTGTCGACTGGTCGTCGAAGCGCACCAAGGCGCGAATCGGCGCGCTCATACCGTCTCCGACCGGCGAGTCCGTCCCTTCGATGATCGATACCACTTCGATGCCCATGCTCCCCTTTCGACTCCAAGCGTCCTTGTTGGTCAAATTATACTTTGTCCGGGAGAGCGCAATGAAAAACTCCGGCATCGTTGCGCGTCCGCGCTCCGAGCATTTCCAACAGCCCAATATGGTCATCGCCAATGATAGAATAGATGGCGCCCGTCGCGCGGGGTTCAATCCCCAAGACCATAGACAGGAAAGTCAATTTTTCCGTCCACGTGGGCGGATATGCGGACGCTCCCTTAATAGAAAATCGCGCCAAACCAAGGAAGAGCCCCGAGAGCTTATGAACATTGCAGAAATCGAGGAAGCGCTGCGCGAGCTGGCGGCGCAACGCTTCGACCCGTCCGACTTCCCCTACCGCTTCCTGGAAATCTACGACGCGCCGAAAGCGACCGTCACCAAGCTACGTCAATCCAACGAAAGCGACCTGCTCGGCTCCGGCGACGTTTTGCTGAAAAAGAAGTTCTGGTTCAAAACGGCGCCCAAGGGGAAAGCCGCCGCTACGGTGGACGCGATGGCCGCCGAGGTCGCGGACCAAAAGCACGCCCCGAGGTTCATCCTCTCAACCGACGGCAGCGAATACCACGCCCGCGACATCAAGGAAGAGCAATCGCAATTCGGCGAACTGGCGAAGATCAACGATGCCTTCGATTTTTTCCTGCCAATGGCTGGATTCGAGCGCCATGAAGGCGTCCCCGAAAACCCGGCCGACATTAAGGCAACCGCCCGCTTGGCAAAGCTATACGATGCGATCTTGGAGGCGAACTCCTCGTGGATCGTGGAGAACCGCACCCATGAATTGAATTTGTTCATGACGCGCATCTTGTTTTGCTTCTTCGCGGAGGATACGTCGATTTTCGATGCAGCCCAGTTCACCAATTCGGTGATGTCGCTCACTCGGGATGATGGCAGCGACACCTCGACAGTGCTTGCCGTGCTGTTTTCGGCGATGAACACCCCCGAGGACCGGCGGGGGAAGATGCCCGAATACGCCAACCGGTTCCGCTATGTCAACGGCGGGCTCTTCAAAGAGCAAACCCCCATCCCCAATTTCTCCAAGCGGGCTCGACGGCTGCTCAAGGAATGCGGCGAGCTCCATTGGAGGGACATCAACCCCGATATTTTCGGATCCATGATCCAAGCCATCGTCGAGCCCGGCATGCGCGACGACATGGGCATGCACTACACGTCGGTGCCTAACATCATGAAGGCCCTACAACCCCTCTTCCTACTTTCTTTGGAGGAGGAGTTCGAGGCGGGTCGCGACAGCGACGCCAAGCTTCAAAAGCTCCTGCGCCGAATTTACAGCTTACGGGTGTTCGATCCCGCTTGTGGCTCCGGGAACTTCCTAATCATCGCCTATCGCGAGCTACGCAAGCTCGAATCGAGAATATTCGAACGCAGGCGGGAAATCGGACAGCGCTCACTCCCTATGACTGGGATCAGCTTGTCTCAATTCTACGGCATCGAATTAACAGACTTCGCCGCTGAAACCGCGAAGCTGTCCCTTTGGATCATCGAATATCAGATGAACGCAGTCTTCAAGGCGGAGTTCGGAAACGCACCTCCGGCCTTGCCTCTCAGCGACAGCGGCAACATCCTCCATGAAAATGCACTGAAGGCCAATTGGCTCAAAGTCTGCCCGCCGAAGGAGGATTCGGAAACCTACGTCGTTGGGAACCCTCCCTACATTTGGAGTGGCGATCAAAGCCCTCAGCAAAAAGCAGATCTAAAAAACGTGTTCGCGACCGAGGACGGCTCCTGCGCGATTTTGGACTACGTGAGCGCGTGGCTGAAAAAGGGCGCGGACTACTGCATCGCCACCGATGCCCAATGCGCGTTCGTGACGACGAATTCCATCTTCCAAGGCGAGCAGGTCGGCATCCTTTGGAAAATGATTCAAAAGAGGAACCTTGAAATTGGATTTGCCCACCAGTCCTTCAAGTGGAAAAATCTGGCGGCAAAGAACGCGGGCGTCACTTGCGTCATCGTATGCCTGCGGAAGAAATCCTCGGCGAAGAAGATGCTGTTTGTCGACAGCATAGCAAGGGCCGTCAAGAATATCGGCCCCTACCTCATAGAAATGAACGACGAGGTCGTGGTGAAATCCACCACCTCGCTTTTCGGCCTACCGAAAATGCAATATGGCAACAAACCAGTCGATGGCGGTCAACTGATTCTAACACCAGACGAAAAAAACGCGCTGGTTGCCGCCCACCCCGAAAGCAAGACGCTGCTTAAGCGATTTTACGGCTCCCAAGAAATCATCAGGGGCATCGAGCGCTGGTGTCTGTGGATCGATGACCGCGACCTCAAAACCGCCCTCAAAATTCCTGAAATCAAACGGAGGGTGCAAGCGGTTCGCGATTCGAGGCTGCGCAGCACCGACGTGAGCTGCTTGAAAATGGCCGATCGGCCCCACCAGTTCCGAGAAATGCACATCGCCCAAGAATATGCGATCGTCGTCCCGGCCGTGTCCTCGGAAGATCGCGAAATCCTTCCCTGCGTGATTTTGGACGGTGAATCGGCGGTGAGCAACCGATGCTATCAAATCATCGACAAGGGACTATTCCTGTTCTCGCTTATCGTTTCGAGGCTGCATTACGTCTGGGCCGACACCGTCGGGGGCAAGCTCGAAACCCGATTCAACTATTCGAACACGATCATCTACAACACATTCCCGGTGCCGACATTGTCCCCAGCCCAGATCGAGATGCTCGAATCGTTCGCTTGGATGGTGATCGAGGCGCGCGAGGCCCACCCCGGCAAAACACTCGCTTGGCTATACGACCCCGAGACTATGCCCGAAAACGTGGCCGCCGCTCACAAGGCCCTCGACGACGCCTTGGAAGGCATCTACATCGGCAGACCATTCAAAAACGACACCGAGCGCTTGGAATTCCTCTTCAAACAGTATTCGAGCGCTATCAAAAAAATAAGCAGCGGCACCAATCGCGAGCTGCCACTTCGAGGAAGCAAGAAATGACAGATTTCATCAAAGTGACTTACGGCCGCACTGGCGCGAGCCAATCCATTGACAGCCTCGGCATGAGGGCCATGCAGTCGCGGGCGTTCGACGCGCGCAACGCCCAGCACCTTTTGGTCAAGGCGCCACCGGCATCCGGGAAATCTCGCGCGCTGATGTTCATCGCTTTGGACAAGCTGGTGAACCAAGGGATTAAGAAGGCCATCGTAGCCGTCCCCGAGCGCTCCATCGGAAGTTCGTTCAGGTCGACCAAGCTCAGCGCGGATGGGTTCTTCGCTGATTGGGAAGTCGATCCAAAATGGAACTTGACCGACGCCGGCGGCGCCCAGAAGACGAAGGCCTTCGCCGAATTCATGTCGAGCTCATCCGAAATCCTGGTGTGCACGCACGCCACGCTGCGCTTCGCATACGACCAATTGGGGGCCGCTGCCTTCGACAACTCGCTTGTCGCCATCGATGAATTCCACCACGCTTCCGCCGACGAGAACAGCCGTCTCGGCGAGCTGGTGCGCGGGTTGATGGATCGCGGCAAGGCTCACCTGGTCGCGATGACAGGCAGCTATTTCCGAGGCGACACGACACCGGTGCTGCGCCCGGAAGACGAGGAGCGGTTCGTCCGTGTCACCTACACCTACTACGAGCAGCTCAACGGCTACAAGGATTTGAAGACGCTCGGGATCGGCTACCACTTTTACCGCGGACGGTATGTCGAAGCGATCAACGAAATCCTCGACCCAAGCCTCAAAACGATCATCCATATCCCGAGCGTAAGGTCGGCCGAAGCCTCCCCTGACAAATTCGAGGAAGTCGACCGCATATTGGACCACATCGGCACGGTCAAAGGAAAAGACCCCGTCACCGGCTTCTTCCTTGTTGAACGTCCCAATGGCAAGGTCATCAAGGTGGCCGACCTAGTTGACGATTCGCAAGCCCGCGAAAAAGTGATGGCCGCGCTGCGCAACATCGATGGCCGCGACGATGTGGACATCATCATCGCCCTAGGCATGGCCAAGGAAGGGTTCGACTGGATCTGGTGCGAGCACGCCCTTACCGTCGGCTACCGTGGCTCACTGACCGAAATCATCCAGATCATCGGCCGCGCCACCCGCGACGCGCCGGGAAAATCGCATGCCCAGTTCACGAACCTGATCGCCGAACCGGACGCCGCAGAAGACCGCGTCGTTGACGCCGTCAACAATATGCTCAAAGCCATCGCCTGCTCGCTACTGATGGAGCAGGTCTTGGCGCCGAACTTCAAGTTCCGCACCAAGAACGACGCCGACGAGCTCGACGGAACCCGCCGCGAGAGCGACATCGACTACACAGGCGAGGACAACGTGATCGCCATCCGGGGATTCGCCGAGCCCTCCACCGAACGCGCGCGCCAAATCCTCGAGACCGACCTCGCCGACCTGTCCGCCGCGATATTCCAGGACGAGTCGGTGTTGCGTGCCTCGATGAACCCCGACGAATTCGCGCCGGAAGTCGTGAGCCAAGTGTTCATCCCGAGGGTCATCGAGAGGAAATATCCCGACCTGAGCCCGCAGGAGGTCGAGGAAATACGGCAGGCCCTCGTCGCGGGCGGCGTGTTCAAGAGCCCGGCCGTGTCCGACGAGGATGGAACGCACGGGAACACCAAATTCGTCCGCATGGCCGAAAAGCTGATCAATATCGACGAGATCACTATCGACCTCATCGACCAGATCAACCCGTTCCAACGCGCCTACGAGATACTGTCGAAATCGGTCGACGCCGACGTGTTGAAAACCATCCATGGCGCGATCTCCGCCACGAAGATCCCCATGACTGAGGCGGAAGCGATCGCGCTGTTCCCCCGCATCAAGACATTCAAGGCCGAGCGTGGCGTCGAGCCGCTGTTGACGAGCCCCAATCCCATGGAGAGGCGCATGGCCGAAGCGTTAGCTTGGATACGGGCGGCTAAGCGGAAAAAGATGTCGGAACGCGGCGAGGAGGAGTAAGCCATGGCCACCAAGAAGACTTTGGACGAACTGCTCGCCGAAGACGACGACATGGACCTGCTCGATGTGAAGGCGCGCCCGAAAGGCCCGGGGACCGAAGACGACCGAATCGTCGCAGCGTTCGAGGACATCAATGCGTTCGTGGACAAGAACCGCTACGCGCCAGGCGCCGGCCCCACCAGGCGCCCCGGCTCGGTCAACGAGCGGACCTTGCAGATGCGCCTGAAAAGCTACCTCGAAAAACCCGAGCTGGCCGCCTCGCTCCGAGAGCACGACCGCCATGGATTGCTGGCGACCCCGGCTCCGGCGGCGCCTGCGAGCCTCGACGAGCTGTTGGAGTCCGGCGACGAGTTGCTCGAAGACCCCAACGAGAGCCTGTTCACCTTCCGGCACGCGAGGGCTCCGGCCGCTCGACCCGACAAGATATCGGAACGGGTGGTCTGCAAGGATTTCGACAAGTTCAAGCCGCTGTTCGACAAGGCCGCCGCCGAGCTCGCCAGCGGCGTCCGGCGCAGCATGAAGTTCGCCAAGGAGCAGGAGATCGAGGCCGGCGGGTTCTTCATCCTCAACGGCGTCATGGTCTACGTCGCCGAAGTCAACGACCCACACGTCCGCAACGGCAAGCGCAACGCACGGCTACGGCTGATCTTCGACAATGGCAACGAGGGCCAGAACCTGCTGCGCTCGCTCGCCACCGAGCTTTACAAGGACCCCAACGGCCGGCGCATCTCTGACCCGAACATTGGCCCACTCTTCGGCTCCATGCCGACGACAGAGACGACCCTGGCGCCCAACGAGCGGATCACGGGCAGCATCTATGTCGTCCGTAGCCTCTCGCGTCTGCCTGAAATCGTCCGCCTCGACGGCGAGCTCTTCAAGGTCGGCTTCACCACCGGCTCGGTCGAGGATCGCCTCCGAGGAGCCAAGGACGACCCGACCTTCCTGATGGCCCCGGTCCATCCGGTCCGGGTCTACGACGCCGTGAACCTCAATGCGAACCGGTTCGAGCACCTGCTGCACCGCTTCTTCGACGAATGCCGGCTGGACATCGAGATCATGGACCGCTTCGGCAAACCTTTCCGTCCGCGCGAATGGTTTCTTCTCCCTCTTCCCGTCATCGAGCAGGCCATTGCGATGATTCAAGACGGAAGCATTGTCCGTCATCGTTATGATGGTAAGACCTGCTCGATTGTGCAAATGGCTTAAATATGGACGCAGATCTATTCAGTCAAGGTGGATTTGATAGAAAAAGTCCATTCCGCGTTTCCTTGCGGCGATTTGATTGCGTTTATATTAATAAATAAAAGCGAATTTTAGCCAAGCGGTCGGCAAAAGTGGCAAAATTGATCTCAGATTGAGGCGCGTTGGTCTCGCCAAAGAAGAGCGCCGCCGGCGCATATGAGCGCGGCATCGAACGCGATCCGGCCATTTAAAACGCCGCTCGCCGCGCCAGAAAAATCGAAGGGAGCAATGTGATAAACGACCCCGCAGGATCGATTTGGAGAAAATGGGATCTCCACGTCCACACGCCGTCATCCGTAGTCCACAATTACAAGGGCGACTCCGACACTGCTTGGGAAACCTTCTTGGAAGACCTGGAGCAGTTGCCGGAGGAATTCAAGGTCATCGGCATCAACGACTACATCTTCGTCGACGGATACGAGCGCGTTCGAAAGGCGAAGCTGGAACAGGATAGGTTGAAGAATATCGACCTCATCCTTCCGGTCATCGAATTCCGCCTCGACAAATTCGCTGGCGTAGTCAAGAAAGACAAGCAGGGCAATTATTCGCAGTCCGATTGGAATCGCATAAATCTCCACGTCATCTTCGATGCCCTAGAGCCGGATGTTCTTCGCCAGCAATTCCTCAGCGCGATAGCGCCAAGCTACAGCCTCATCCCGGAAGTCAATCAAGACAACGGCAAGTGGAATGGCGTCATCACCCCGTCGAGCCTCGCCGAATTTGGGCAGATGATCATCGGTTCCGTCCCGGAGGAAAAAAGGGCCGACTATGGCACGCCCATAGAAGAAGGGTTCAACAATCTGTGTGTAAGCATGGAAAAGGTGCTCGAAGCCTTGGATAACCACCGGCTGGAAGGCCGCTACTTGATCGCCGTGGGAAAGACTGAATGGGACAATCTGAAATGGGACGGCCAGTCCATCGCGGAGAAAAAGAACATCATCAACAAGGCCCACATCGTATTCACCGCTTCGGAAAGCCCGGCCGCCTATGCTTCTGGCAGAAAAAAGCTGGTTGACGCGCAAGTGAACAGCAAGCTTCTGGATTGCTCGGATGCGCATGCTCTTCGCTCCTCCCCGGACAAAGACAGGATCGGAAATTGCTTCACTTGGATCAAGGCCAATCCGACATTCGCGGGTCTGCGGCAGGCGTTGACTGAATTTGACGACCGCGTCTTCGTCGGCGACGCTCCACCAAAGCGGCTACTCGTGAAAGCCAATCGAACCAAATACGCGTCGGGCATCCGCATCGCGCGCAAGCCGGCATCGACATTGCCGGATCAATGGTTCGATGTCGATTTGCCGCTCAATCATGATTTGGTCGCCATCATCGGAAACAAAGGCAGCGGCAAAAGCGCCTTGGCCGATATCGCGGCGCTTGCTGGGGACACGAAAAATTTCGGGAGTTTTTCGTTTTTGAACGAAAAGCGATTTCGCAATGCCCGAAATCGCCTAGCGCCTCATTTCCTCGGGACCCTGCTATGGGAGGATGGCAACGAGTCTTCACGAAGCCTCGAGGCCGACCCGCCGGAGTCAAGCGTAGAGCGACTCAAGTATCTGCCGCAAAGCCATTTGGAGGCGCTTTGCAACGAACTTGGCGAGGGCGGATCATCGACTTTCGACAATGAACTGCGCAAAATCATCTATACCCACGTCCCCGAGGAGGAGCGCCTAGGTTTCAATTCGATGGATGAATTGCTCGATTTCAAAGTAGCCGAAATCAACGAGGCCCGCGATCAAATACTTCGCGAAATATCCAAAGCGAACGCGGAACTGCTCCAAGTTGAAAAACGCCTATCCCCTGAATTCAGGCAATCCATCCAAGAGCAGCTCGACGCTAAAAAAACCGAGCTGGCCGCTTTGGAGGGCGCTAAGCCTTCGCCCGTCGAAGACCCCGCATCGTCGGAAGTCGCCAAAGAAGAATCACAAGCCGCTTCGGACCAAATCGAACAGCTCGAGGTGCAGCTTCAGAAAATTCGGGAAGAAGAAACGACCCTGCGCGAGAAAAAAGCCGCGTCGACGCGTCGCCACGCCGTGCTGCAGCGCATCCTCCAGTCCATTGGGAATCACAAGAAGGCAAATGACCAGTTCCTGCAAGAACTAGCGCCGATGCTCGCGGAAGTCGACCAGTCGTTGTCCGCGTCCGATTTGGTGAAGTTGCAGATCGATACCCGCCGCATCGACCAACTTATCTCCGAATCGAAGGCCGAGAACGCTCTGATCGACGCTGCGCTCGCCAGTCAAGAGCCGACGGGGATCAACAAGAGGCGGGAATTCGTCGAGACTGGCATCGCGGAGACAAAGAACAAGCTGGGCGAGAAGCAGCGGCTGTTCGTCGTCTATCGGGAGCACGTGAGCCGATGGGAGCGCGCGAAAGCCGACCTTATCGGAAGCAAGGACAAAGCCAACACCATCGAATGGATCTCGTCAGAGCTTGAAGCCCTCTCGGCGCTGCCTGCGAAGTTGGACGAACTGCGAGCAGCGCGCAGTGAATTGGCCAAGCGCCTCCACGAGCAGATCTCGGGCACCGTGGAGGAATATCGTCGGCTTTACGCGCCCGTCCAAGCGTTCGTGAAGTCCGCAGCGCAAATGGACATGCCGCTTCCGTTGGATTTTGGCGTGAGGATCGAAGAGGAGAACTTCCAGGAAGTGTTCTTCCCCAAAATCAATCGACAAGCCAAGGGAAGTTTTTCAGGCGTCGATGAGAGCAACCAAATGCTGCGAACCATGCTCAAGGAAACGAATTTCGCAGACGCGACCGAAACAATCCGTTTTTTGGAATCCATCGACGATATGCTGCGTTACGATCGCCGGGATTCGGGCGGCGGCAGAAAGATGAACATAGCGGATCAGGTTCGCAAAGGCTTCGAGCCGCAAGGCATTTTGGACTACGTCTTCGGCATGGACTACCTCGTTCCGCGCTATTCGCTTACCTACGACAATCAGGAAATAAGTCAGCTCTCGCCGGGCGAGAGAGGGTTGCTGCTACTAGTCTTCTATTTGCTCGTCGACAAGGATGACATTCCGATCGTGATCGACCAACCCGAAGAAAACCTCGACAACCAAACCATATACAAGGTTCTGGTCAAATGCATCAAGGCGGCCAAACAGCGGCGGCAAGTGATCATGGTGACGCACAATCCCAATTTGGCTGTCGTCTGCGACGCCGAGCAAATCATCTGCGCCACCTGCGACAAGAAAACCAATACGTTCAGCTACATATCGGGGGCAATCGAATCGTCGGAGATGAAGGCCCGCGTGATTCAAATCCTCGAAGGAACCGAGCCGGCGTTCAAAAATAGAAAAGACAAATATGACCTTTGAGTGC
>OULL01000012.1_pt1 | contig 13746 bp, 13 predicted proteins | sample 1694911 | NCBI WGS metagenome assembly OULL01 (sample SAMEA3914813, study PRJEB12502) | metagenome | biome: forest; material: soil | place: Canada | collected 2011-07-07 | depth 0.3 m
CCCGTCCGATTCGCTGGTCGATTGGGTCTTGAAGACGGTGCCGACCATGGGCGCGGGCTGGTGCCCGCCCGGCATGCTGGGCATCGGCATCGGCGGCACCGCCGAGAAGGCCATGATGATGGCCAAGGAAGTGCTGATGGAAGACATCAACATGTATGAACTGTTGAAGCGCGGGCCGGAGAACAAGACGGAAGAATTGCGCATCGAACTGTTCGAGAAGATCAACCAGTTGGGCATCGGCGCGCAAGGCCTGGGCGGCTTGACCACGGTGCTGGACGTGAAGATCATGATGCATGCCACGCACGCCGCATCGAAACCCGTGGCGATGATCCCCAACTGCGCAGCCACGCGCCACGGCCACTTCGTGCTCGATGGTTCCGGCCCGGCTTACATGGAGCCGCCGTCATTGTCGGAATGGCCGAACGTGGAATGGCAGCCTGATACCAAGCTTTCCAAGAGCGTGAATCTCGATACCTTGACGCCGGCTGAAGTGGCCTCGTGGAAGCCGGGCGACACGCTGCTTTTGAACGGCAAGATGCTCACCGGCCGCGACGCCGCGCACAAGCGCATCCAGGACATGCTGGCCAAGGGCGAATCGCTACCCGTGGACTTCACCAACCGCGTGATCTATTACGTCGGCCCCGTGGACCCTGTGCGCGACGAAGTCGTCGGCCCCGCCGGCCCCACGACGGCCACACGCATGGACAAGTTCACCGACATGATGCTGGAGAGAACCGGCTTGATCGCGATGATCGGCAAGGCCGAACGCGGCCCTGTTGCGATCGAATCGATCAAGCAGCACAAGTCGGCATATTTGATGGCGGTGGGCGGCGCGGCTTATCTGGTTTCCAAGGCGATCAAGAGCGCCAAGGTAGTGGGTTTCGCCGACCTGGGCATGGAAGCGATCTATGAGTTCGACGTGAAGGACATGCCGGTGACGGTGGCTGTGGACGCCGAGGGGATTTCGGTGCACAACACCGGGCCGCAGGAATGGCAGAAGAAAATTGCGGCGACGATTGGGAAGATTCCGGTTGCGGTGGAGTGAGTGTTTGCCAAGAGAGGCAGAAACTCCTCTTTCCCGTGGGTAGACGCTAGTGAGTTTTGATTGGCAGCGGGATGGGATGACATTGATCCTATTCGCGCAAACATCGACCACAATGACATGAAGCTGCAAGCCAAGACAAGATTCGTCCGCACACGTCACCCCTCGCCCGCAGGCGGGAGAGGGGCGGGGGTGAGGGAGTGCCCAGCATCGACTTCCGTTTCGCTAACTAAATCATCTCCCAACATCGCCTCACAACCATGTTAAGTTTCTGCAAGGGCAGCCTGATCGCAACATCCCTCATCGGATTCGCCGCCCGCCCCACCCCTCTCCCGCCTGCGGGCGAGGGGAGCCAAGTAGCCAGATCGCATCGTGCCATCATCTAATCAAGCTCAGCAAAACCAAGGCCCCATCGGCATCTTCGACTCCGGTCTCGGCGGCCTCTCCGTCCTGCGCCACATCCGCGCCGCCCTGCCCCACGAAGACCTGCTCTACGTCGCCGACGCCGGTTTCGCGCCCTATGGCGGCAGGCCCGAGCACGAGATCGCGGCGCGCACCGTCGCCGTCACCGAATTCCTGCTGAAAAAAGGCGCCAAGGCGCTCGTGGTGGCCTGCAACACCGCCACCGCCGCCGCTATCAAGGGCGTGCGCGAGGTGCATCCCGAACTACCCGTGGTCGGCGTGGAGCCGGGCCTGAAGCCCGCTGCCGCATTGACGCGCTCGGGCGTGGTGGGCGTGATGGCCACCGCATTCACCCTCTCCAGCCAGAAGTTCGCCCACCTGCACGAACAGATCACCATGGCCACGGGCGTGCGCTTCCTGCCGCAGCCTTGCGTGGGCCTGGTCGACCTGATCGAAAAGGGCGACCTGGATGCGCCGGAGCTCGCGGACATGGTGGAGCAATACGCCTCGCCGCTGCTGGCGCAAGGCGCCGACACCATCGTGCTGGGCTGCACGCACTATCCTTTCGTGCAACACCTGATCGAAGCGAGCATCCACAAGGCGCTGGTGCACAACGTCGCCATCGTCGATACTGGCGACGCCGTGGCGCGCCAATTGGTGCGGCTCCTGGAGCAGCGTGGCTTGTTATGCCAGGATGGGCATGCCGGCACGCTGGAAGGCTATACCACCGGTGCGGCTGCCCAACTGCTGGATGGCTTTACGCACTTGCTCAAGATGCCGGTGAAAGTGAGCCGGATTGAGTTGCAGGATGCGTTGTCGCTGCGGGCAAGCGTCGTGCCGGACTGATTTCACTTCAACTCAAATCAGCGGCGCCGATATCTGCAGCGAGCGCAGCATAAGCCGCGTATTGGTATCTTGCACGCCGCCGCGCGCGCGCAGGTTTTCCGTCAGCCGCACCAGCGCTTCCTGATCGCTGACAGCGACACGCACCATGTAGTCAAAGCTCCCGGTCATCAGGGCCGCTTCTATCACGCCAGGTATGGTGCGCAGCGTCGCTTCGAAGGCTGCTGCGGTCACGCCGGGCAGCATCTTGACGTCGATGATGGCTTGCAGGTTCAGCTCCAGTGCGTGTGGATCGAGGCGGGCGTGGTAGCCCAGGATCACACCGGCGCTTTCCAGGCGGCGCATGCGCTCGGCCACGGCATTGGCCGAGAGGTGGACCCGCTCGCCGATCTCCTTGTAGCTGATTCTGGCGTCATTTCGAAGCGTTTCGACGATTTTCGCGTCAATCTGGTCCATGGCCGAGTTTTTCTCTGCAAAATTGCAATTCTACACAATTAATCCGCAGAAAAATAAGTGAAAGGATTGATAAGATTGATGGCGCCGGCAAGGTTCCGCACCCATTCGAACAACATACTCTGGAAGACACCATGTTTCATTTACTTCTGTCCTTAGTGCTGCCGGACGACGCGCCCGGTAGTGCGCAAGCGACGTTCGACGGCAAGGCAAGGCATGCGATTGTCACGCAACTAGCGCAAACGGTCGAAGACAACTATGTGTTTCCCGACGTGGCGAGAAAAGTGGCGGCCAATTTGCGCGAGCGCGATGCCAAGCATGCCTACGACGGCGCCGCCACGCCGGATGCGCTGGCTGCCATGCTGGCCGACGACATGCGCAGCACCGGCAAGGACCTGCACTTCAACGTGTGGCCCGATCCCGATTACAAGCCCTCGCCGACTACCTCACCCAGCGCGGAAACGCTGGCGCAGCAACGCGAACAGGCGGAACGCATGGCGGGCGGCATTTTCCGCGCCGAGCGCCTGCCCGGCAACGTCGGTTACCTCGACTTGCGCGGCTTCGAGCCGGTGTACTATTCCGCCGCCAACATCGACGCCGCCATGGCTTTGTTGAAAAATACCGAGGCCATCATCATCGATTTGCGCAAGAACGGCGGCGGCGATGGTGACACGGTCACTTACTTGTTGAGCCATTTCTTCGGCGAAGGCGATCCCAAGCACTTGAACGACATGGTGTTCCGCAAGGATCACCGTACCGAGCAGCACTGGACCACCACTGCAGTGGCCGTGCGGTATACGCGCCCGGTGTATGTGTTGACTTCCAAGCACACCTTTTCTGCGGCGGAAGAATGCGCCTATGATTTCCAGACGCAAAAGCGCGCCACCATCGTCGGCGAAACCACCGGCGGCGGGGCGAATCCGGGCGATGTGTTCCCCGTGGGCCAGGGTTTGGTTGCGTTCATCTCGACGGGCCAATCGATCAACCCGATCACACATACGAATTGGGAAGGCGTGGGTGTGAAGCCCGACATGGCAGTGAAGGCGAATCGGGCGCTGGATATCGCCAATGCGAAGATCCTGCGCGAGATCGTGATCCCCAAAAGCAACGACGCGCGGGTCCGGGTCCAATTGAGCGCCGAAGCCGAGCGCTTGGAAAGAGGGGAAGCGAAGAAGGATGATATGTAGCCCTTGGGGCAGTTCCATCGCTTGATCGACCCAAAATTGCCAAAACCGGCAAAACCTCGTATAATTGCCGACTCACTTGCCACCTCCCTGCAAGTGAACAGCGTCAATGGTGGCCGTAGCTCAGTTGGTAGAGTCCCGGATTGTGATTCCGGTTGTCGTGGGTTCGAGTCCCATCGGTCACCCCAAAATTCGAAAGCCGGTTGCTTCCCCTTGCAACCGGCTTTTTTGTTTTTCGCTACCGTCGCAGGTGAACACGAGACACCAAGCCGCATGGATACCGAACCAGGCCATAGCGCCGCCCCCTACCCCGACACCTTCGCCCTCTACCTGGCGCAGCAATATGCCGCCAAAAAGGGTTTCCAGCCGCAGGCGGTGCCGGAAGCGCAACCGCTGATTGATGCCTGCGACATCCTCTTGACCAGGCACGATGGCTATGCGCTGACCATGCTGTGCATCGTCGATGCCGAACGCCACCCCGGACCGCATTTCGCGCTCGACGCCGATGCCTTGCGCAACGTCGCCGACGCCTGCCTCAAGTACACCGGCCAGATACACGGCCAGAAAATGCCGGTCTCGATCTTCGTGATCGAGGTCGGCAACGGCATCGACACGCTGGAAGCGCGCGCACGGCTGGAACAATACCGGCGCGCCAAGCTGACGAGCAAGCTGGTGCTCGCGGCTTTTCTGGTCGATACGAGCAGGCGCACGGTGTGGGTCAACCACCAGCGCCTGCTGCCATTCCTGAGTTTCGGCCCGAAACGCTTCATCGAGAAGCTGCTGCGCGAGCCGCGCGAGACACGCGAGCAATTGCAGCGAGCCGCCGAGACGCCGGCCTTCGGTCCGCACGGCCAGCCTTGGCTGGCCTATGCGCTCTTGGCCGTGATGCTTGCCGTGTTTTGTCTCGAAATTGCGAAGAGCGTGACGCCGACCAAGAGCTTGTTCGAGATCGGCGTGCCCACCCTGATGGCGCTGGGCGGCGGCAACCGCGGCCTGACGATGGGCCAGGGCGAATGGTACCGGCTGTGCAGCGAAATCTTCCTGCATGGCGGCGCCTTGCATTTGCTGTTCAACGGCATCGCCATGGTGATGGCCGGCTGGGCGCTGGAAAACCTGGTCGGGCGGGCCTGGTTCGGCGCGATCTTCGTGCTGGGCGGCCTGTGCGGCAGTTTGATGTCGCTCGCGCTCAGTGCGCCGGAAATCGTCTCCGTGGGCGCCTCGGGCGCGATCATGGCATTGCTGGCGGCGGCCTACGTGTGCAGCTTTCGCTATCCTTCGGGCAGCGGCCGCCTGCGCCTGCAGATCACGCTTTTGCAATTGCTGGTTCCCGCGCTCTTGCCGCTGACTGTGGCCAACGGCCAGCACATCGATTTCGGCGCACACCTGGGCGGTGCGCTGGGCGGCGCATTGCTCGGCTGGCTGCTGTTGAAGAACTGGCCCAGGCAGCAAGCCTATCCGGCCTGGAGCAAGCCGGCGCTGGCGATCACGGCGTGTGGTCTGGCCTTGTTCGCCTGGAGCGCCGTGCCGCTGGCGCAGTCCTACCAGAGCTATGCCGACGCCGCCAACCTGATGCCCGACGAGGCGCAGCCCAAGACCGATGCCGAGCTGCGCGCCCAGGCCGACGACTTGGCAACGCGCTATCCGGCCGACCCGCGCACGCATCTTTATCGCGCGCTGAACCTCCTCAACAAGCACGAGCTGCCGCAAGCCGAGGCCGAGCTGCGCACGGCGTTGTCGAAGAAAACCATCCTCGACACCCAATTCCGCCCCGACCTGACGCGCCGATTGCAGGCCTTGCTGGCGTTGACCTTGCTCGGTGAAGGCAAGGCCGACGAGGCGCGCGAACAGGCCAGGCCGGCTTGCGCCGGCGTGAAGCCGGATGGGCAAAGCGAAATCGATGCGATGTTGCGACGTAGCCGTCTATGCGAGAGCGTTCCGCCGGATCAAGGGTGAACCGCTAACGGCTTTGCGCGACGATGCCATCCCGACCGCATTAAACTATCAGGACCAATCGAAAGGACATCTCCATGACCGCCGCCAGCGCCTTCCTCTCCATTCTCGCCGCTTTGCTGCTGGGCGCCATGAGCCCCGGCCCGAGCTTCGTCATCGTGGTGCGCAACGCCATCGGCCTGTCGCGCCGCGACGGGCTGGCAACGGCGCTGGGCATGGGCGTGGGCGGCGTGCTGTTTGCCGGCGTGGCGCTGGTGGGCTTGTATCAGGTGCTGGCGGCGGTGAGCTGGCTTTATATCGGATTGAAAATTGCGGGCGGGCTGTATCTGCTCTACCTCGCTTCGCGCATCTGGCACGGTGCGGCGCAACCGTTGGCCGTAGACGTGGGTGCCGAGGCAAAACCGGGGGGGCGCGCCAAATCGTTCTGGGTCGGCTTGTCGACGCAATTGAGCAACCCCAAGACGGCGATCTACTACGCCAGTATCTTTGCCGCGCTCTTGCCGCAGCATCCGCCGTTGTGGTGCCAGCTTGCGCTACCGCCTTGCATCTTCGCGATCGAAGCGGGTTGGTATACGCTGGTGGCGCTGGGCTTTTCCAGCAGCCGGCCGCGCGCTTGGTATCTGAGGATGAAGGTTGGCGTGGACCGCATGGCGGCAGGGGCGATTGCGCTGCTCGGTTTGCGTTTGATCTGGAAGGCGCCGCAGGGCGGGTTGTGATTTAGAAATTTCCACCAGATACTAAATGTTATTGCTTTAGTAGATGTTTACTTCTAAGATTAATCCGTAACTGGAAAATTCATATATTGGAGAAGTAATGACTTTACTAAAAATTTACCCCTACAAGCGCCAAACATATGACGGCGCTATGCTTATAGCCTATGGCACTCTGGAACGCATTCAAGACATTCTCAGAATGAGACCAGGTGCTGTGGCTATGCAACTCCAAGGCACATTTGAGGCTGACGCAAAGTATGTTGATAGCATAGGCAAATATAACGGCCCAGTTCCACCGATATTGCAAAATTAGCATTACTCTATGTGACGGTGACAAGTCACGCATCGATCACTTCAAATCCGTCGTTCCCGCGAAAGCGGGAACCCAAGCTCAATACCTTTGCCCACCAAATTCCTGGGTCCCCGCCTTCGCGGGGACGACGGGCTTATTGAGATACTGCGCAAACCGAACTACGTCGTTCACACACAAGTCGTAACAGGATTCCCGCAATGCGTATTGGGCGCCATCCAGCCCTTGCCCTTCTTGGTCTGCACCTGCACCCACTGGCCGCTGCAAGCCTGCACGGTGCCTTGCTCGTCCGCTCCCATGCTGCCCACCACCGGGCTGGCCGGATCAGGCGAAGCGTGCAGCTTGGTGGCCGAGCGCGCCGTCACGCCGGTCAATGCCGCGAAGACCCAGCCGTCGCCGTCGAAGAACGCCATGCCGTCCACGCCTTCGGCATGGCGGATGCGCAGCCATTTGCCGGAAGAGCCGGTGACTTCCAGCTCGGAATCCTGCGAGGCGATCACGCCCAGCACCTTGTTCTCCGGTCCCGGCCCGCTCCTGACATTGCTGCCCTTGGGGTCAGGGTCGATCGGGAAAACATGGATGTCGCAGGCGGTGACGGCGTCAGCCGCAGATGCGGAGGCGGACAGGCACAGGGACAGAATGGCGAGCAGGCGTTTCATGGGCATCCTCGTGGCATGATCATCGCCGCATTGTAGCAATTCAGTTTAGTTGTCGCGCACGCGGCACAGATTGCGCCAAGACCGACCCACCCTGCTACACTGACAGACAAGAGACCAGCCTGGGAGAACAAGATGTACCTGGACCACCCCACCATCACGGCAACCCACAGCGCGACCGAACCGGACCGTATCGAACGCCTGAACCGCGTCTACGGCTACATGGTGGGCATGGCCGACCACGCGCACAACAAGACCTTCATCACCAAGCTCGCGCAACTGCACGACGACCGCGGCACGCTGACCGTGTTCTGGCGCGAACAACTGACCGCCGAGGAAAAAAGCTTCTGCCTGAAGGCTTGGGAAAGCCAGGTCGGCGACGGCACGCGCAGCGTGGAGTTTTCGATCAATCCGCCGCGCGGGGCCAGTTCGCAATCGCCAGCCGAGACGTAAAGCCTATGCAGCCAAAGGCTGCCTGCGCTGCATCTGTTCGATTGCTTCCATCAAGACATCGGGGTTGCCCGAAGCCAGCCGCTTGGCGTCCGACATCGATTGGCGGAAGCCGCGCGCTCCCGGCAAGCCAGCCATCAAGCCCAGCATGTGACGCGTGATGCTGTTGAGCTTCAAGCCGACGTGGTTGTACTTCAGCAGTTGCTCGCGCATGTAGGGCAGCATCGCTGCGGCCACTTCGGCGCGCGTTTTCACCGGGCTGTGGTCATCGTAATAGCGCGCATCGAATTCGGCCATCAGGTAGGGATTGTGATAGGCCTCGCGCCCGAGCATCACGCCATCGACATGCTGCAAATGTTCATCGATCTCGGCGCAGGTCTTGATGCCGCCGTTGATGATGATTTCGAGGTGCGGGAAGTCGCGCTTCAATCGATATGCCGACTCATATCGCAGCGGTGGGATCTCGCGGTTTTCCTTCGGGCTCAAGCCCTTCAGGATCGCGCTGCGGGCATGGACGACGAAGGTCTTGCAGCCGGCTTCGGCCACGGTGCCGACGAAATCCTTCACGAATTCGTAGTTATCCATCGCATCGATGCCGATGCGATGCTTGACCGTCACATCGATATCGACCGCGTCGCGCATGGCCTTGACGCAATCGGCAACCAGACCGGGTTCGGCCATCAGGCAGGCGCCGAACGCGCCGCGCTGCACGCGTTCGGACGGGCAGCCGCAATTGAGGTTGATTTCATCGTAACCCCACTGCTGGCCGAGCTTGGCACTCTGCGCCAGGTCGGCCGGTTCGCTGCCGCCCAGTTGCAGCGCGACGGGATGCTCGCTGGCATCGTAATCGAGATGGCGCGGCACATCGCCGTGCAGCAAGGCGCCGGTCGTCACCATTTCGGTGTAAAGCCAGGTGTGGCGCGTGATGTGGCGATGGAACACGCGGCAGTGCCGGTCGGTCCAATCCATCATGGGGGCTACAGAGACAGTTCTTTTTTTATAAGTCATTGATTTAAATATATTTAAGGCAAATGAAACGCACAAATATCGCTCCGTAGTTTGACGCAATTTGATGCATTTTTATGCTATTTTACGCCTTTACTACGGAGAAAATGCGGAGAAAACAGGGTGGCATCAATACGCAAGCGAGGCATAAGCTGGGTTGCAGATATTCGCCGGAAAGGACACAAGTCTATCTCCAAATCGTTTCCCACGAAAACGCTCGCCCAGGAGTGGGCGCGAAAAATCGAACGGGAAATCGATACAAACGAATTCCAAGACGGGCGCAATGTTACAAAAATCACACTTGCGGACCTGATCGATGACTACAGTCGAGAAGTGGGGAAGTTAAAGCCATTCGGTCGAAATAAGGCTGACGTACTCCGTTCCCTGCATACAACACTTGGAAAATTCACATTACAGGACTTGACGTCGGAAATGCTTCTCGAACACATCCGCAAGCGCTCCGCTGCTGGTGCGGGCGGAGTTACGATCGCAATCGAGCTGACCTATCTCGGCAGCGTGTACAAAGCTGCCAGACAACTGTGGAACCTTTCACCAAACGTCGAGGCGATCACGATCGCTCGCGGCAACATGCACTACCTTGGCTTGTCCACCAAGTCGAAAGAGAGGAATCGGCGCCCAACACCAGGAGAGATAGCAGGTATTTGCCGCTGGTTTGACGAGAAACCTCGCCAGAAGGTGCCGATGTCGTCCCTGATACGTTTTGCAATTGCGACCGCGATGCGTGCTGGCGAAATAATCACCCTGAAGTGGGTAGATCTGAACGAATCAGATCGCACGATTACCATCCGTGACCGAAAACATCCCCAAGAAAAGAAGGGGAACGACCAAGAAGTCCCGTTACTCGGTGATGCATTCGATATTGTGATGAGCCAACCTCGGATAGACGACAGGATTTTCCCGGTCACTAATGGCACCATCAGCACACTCTTCCCACGAGCCTGCTTGGCGCTTGGCGTTGAGGACCTTCGGTTTCACGATCTCCGTCACGAGGGGGTATCGCGTCTTTTCGAACAGGGCTATCGCATAGAACAGGTTGCGCTTATATCTAGACATCGCGACTGGAAGATGTTGGCACGATATACGCAAATCAAAGCTAAAGACCTACACAGGTAAGCCGCTCACAATGCTAAATCGCCAGGCAGAACTGCATGCTAGAAGTTTAACGAAGTACCGCGAATGATGTACCATCGCACGGCAGACTATTTTTTCGCGCGCTCGACCCCGCGCGGACGCCGACTGGCTCACAACCACGGAAGATTCTGAATAACGCATCATTTGTAATAGGGGCATTTGATGGATGACTATCGTACTTTTTCACAGGGCCAGGTCCTTGATGTTCTGTTGGCACATGTTAATGATCTTGACGATGAAAAAACGACGGCGACGCTAAGCAAGCAGGACTTGGAAAAAGATTTTGAAAGTGGGCAAGCGGCGCTTACCGTCGATGAAAACTGCATCGCTATAGTACGGCCCGAGAATTGGAAGCCAGGACGACCCAATTCCGTCCTTTGGCTTTTATTTGTCCGCAAAGACAAACGCGGCACTGGCATAGGACAGCGGTTTGTTTTCGACGTTTTGGAGCGTTATGCTCAAACCGTTCCCATGGTTCTTGTGTGCAATGGCGAAGGCCGTGTCGCGTTTTTTAAAACGTGCGGCTTCAACGTTGTGAAGCTGGATAGCGATGGGAGCGCCATAATGCAGTCAAACGAAAAGCACCCGCACTCGGGCAGAAGTACTCGCGGCTAGTTCGTGACTTGTTCCTGCGCAGTTGGCCAGCTACCGATATTAAATGCCATTCTCATTAAATCATCTCACCGATATAGAATTTGAAGAATTCTGCTTCGATCTTTTGATCGCGCTTGGCTTTGTGAATGTCTCCTGGAGAAAAGGTGCAGGACTTGACACAGCCACTGCTGACCGAGGAAGAGATATTCAGTGCGAGCGGATATACAAAGACGGAATTGATAATTCTGTCGAGGTGGAAACTTGGTTTGTGCAATGCAAACACCACCTGCGTAGAGTCCCACCGGAAAAGCTGCTTAGCGCTTGGCGTGGGCATCCGCAGAGGTGCCCGATAAGCTCCTGGTAATCGCTTCGAACTTCCTATCCAACCCGTCTAAGCTCTTTATTGAAAAGTACGTTCAAAGTAACAAGCCCAGGTTTCGCATCAAAACGTGGGAGCGAAGCGATCTCGAACGTCTTGCCGTGGGCCAAGAACGCCTGGAAGAAAAATATCGATTTACCGGGTCAGATTTGCGATTCGCAGATGGCGTAGCCGGACTAAGCGACCCGCTATTCCTGAATGGCATTGCAAATACGATTGCTCACTCGCCGTTTGACAGCGACTATTTTCCATTTACCGAGATTGATCGCTTCGACGGCGCCGGTCTGTAAGCTATCTATTACGGTGGAGAACCTGACCTATGTGACGACTTGAAGCTCCAACTTTCCGATTCGAAGCGAGCGTTGATCTATATTGGTAAAGCTGTTTCATCGCAGAACGCAGGACTTCGCAGCGTTGGACATTTCTTTTCTTCGCCGCTATACCATCGACTGGTCGATCACAAAAAATCGATTGAAGCCGCAACAAACCTTGCGCTGAAAGACTTCGTCTACTAGCGTTGTGCCATGGCCGACGTCTGGACGACCCTTGGCCATTTGAATTTGGTTTCTACATATCAACCGGTCTGGAACTTTAAAATCGAAGGATTTGGAAATCACGACCCTGGGCCTGGACGCCGAGGAATTAAAAGCGAATGGGACATACGTCATCCGGGTAGAAAGTGGGCAGAGAATTTAAAAGTCGCGCGGTAAGTGATCCACAAGCGCTATTGGACACCACATACCGAAAAACGAAGACAAAGGCAACGCTCGCCGCTGGGCAGGGGTGTAGGGTAAATACTTCCCTACACCCCACCCATTAGCATAGGTGTTCCGCAGGCGTAAAGGCACTTTCGCGGCATATCCTCGCCAGCAAGCTGGCTCCGGTATTCCACGGTTGCCTTGACCCCTGCTCCACTTTTTCGTGCCATATTCAAAGGACTTTACAAAACGCCGAATCTCAGCTTGAAGATTTTAAGTAACTAGAACTACCGGACATAAGTCCCTCATCATGCGCAATCGGTACACACGCCTGCGGGCCGAAGATTTAGCGAAGAAGGTCGGATAGGTACGTTTCCTCTGCTGCGTACCACGATTTCCTGCGTGGCTATATTTGTCACGTTGATTCCTTCACGATTCGCTGACTGAGCCATTGGAGATAAAGTGACTGGAATAGGAAAAAACCTGTCAAAAATACCAGTTAAGAATTGATCGCAAGCATGGTACTCTTGCGGGTTTGGATTCTTGGCACAGGAATTTCCGTGGACATGCGTGCGTTCATGCGGTTAGTCATTTTGCTGTCGATAGCTCTGGCGGTCCCTTCACTCGCAGTGCAGCTTGACAAGCTGAAAGCAACCAGTGACGTTCAGGTGGTACGCGCAATCCTTGCAAAGCCAGAGGATCAAATTGATTTAGCACGTTCGAAACTGATGCTTGATCGACTCATTGATCATTCTACCGACATCGAAGGGAACATTAGACAATTAGACGAGATGGCAGGCCAGGTGAAAGCCATGCTGCCGGCGAATGCTTCTGATTTGCAGACGATGGAAGCGCTTGTTCAATACTTGTACAAACCCGGCCCGTGGAATGGCAACCGAACATTTCAATATGACCTGTCCGACCCGTTCGGTCACAATACTCATAATAAGCTGCTGTCGACATATCTTTCGACGCGGAGGGGAAACTGCGTATCTATGCCCATTCTGTTCATCCTCCTGGCACAGAAGCTAGGGCTTACCGTGACGGCATCCACTACGCCGCAGCATGTCTTTGTAAAGTATCGACTCGAAGGTGATGTATATCGCAATTTCGAGGCGACCTCCGGCGGGCCGAAGCTTGACTCGACGTATCGCCGCGATATGCCGATGACAGATCGAGCATTGGCAAACGGAATATATATGCGACCGCTCACCAAGAAAGAAACCGTTGTGGTAATGGCCGAAGTCTTGCTGCAACATTACAAGCAACGCGATCAACTAGAACAGATACTCGCGATGTCTGATCTACTACTCCGCTATTCGCCCAAGGATATCGCGCCCATGCTATATAAGGGCTCGGCCTATGGCGCCATCGCCCGTCGCGACTTCGATAGCAAATATCCCATGCAGGGCAACATCCCGCAAGAAAATCGCCCCCGTTATGCCGAACTCTCCCGCAACAATCAATTGTGGTTTCAGAAGGCGGAAGCACTGGGCTGGCGAGAACCTTCGGCAGCCACGGAGGCGCGCTATATTCAAATCATCGAGCGGGTTAAGTCCGCTCAAGCACAATAGCCAGGGAGAATCTATGCTTCTATCGCAGTTTCTACGCAGCGCCGCGTTGTTGATCATATTTTCAAGCTACAGCGTCACGGCGTCGGCCCGTTACGTACAATCTGATCCTATTGGGCTAAAGGGTGGTACAAACACTTACGGCTACGTTCTTGCGAATCCAAATAGATATACTGACCCGTCCGGCCTTGTCGTCAATGGATTTGCCGTGAATGGCAATAACGTAGCCATCGATTTGAGGATAAATTACGACACGACTGATCCAAATTTGATAAATTTTTGGAATCAAGCGATTGCCTCGATGTGGAGCGGCGATTTCGGCAAGTGGCATGTCAAGGTAAACG
>OULL01000023.1_pt1 | contig 12898 bp, 15 predicted proteins | sample 1694911 | NCBI WGS metagenome assembly OULL01 (sample SAMEA3914813, study PRJEB12502) | metagenome | biome: forest; material: soil | place: Canada | collected 2011-07-07 | depth 0.3 m
CCAGGTCCGAGGGCTGCTGGGAGAGAGGGGCGTGATCATTGCACAGACGCCTGCGGCTTTCAAACGAGCAATGCCCACGGTGCTGGCTCAGTGTGAGGGCGACATGACGAATACCTTTCAAGCCATCTTGATCGAGCTGCTGGAACAGCTGCCTTCACAGCCGGCCAGCAGGATTGACGAACTCCTTCCGTATCGCTGGATGCCAGGAAAATAAGCCTTGATGCTTTGTCCCCGTCAAGATGTGATTGCCGGGCGCTTACAAGGCGACATCGCTTCCACTTGATCCACATGGGTGACTGGTGCGATTCACGCAACCACATTGGGAAGCAAAGGGCACGAATGTCATGCCTGGTAAATTGGCTGCGATGGCCGTAGATCGGTTTCGCTTTATCGCGGGAAGCCGCGAGTATTTCGCTCGCACTCTTGACTATCGAGGGCTAATGGGTGACCCACTTTCGTGACAAGGTCCCGCTGAGGGAGATCGTCAAGAGGCTCGGCATCTCCCGCAACACCGTCAGGCGCTACCTGCGCTCGGAAACCACCGAGTCGGCCTACGTTGAGCGCCAAACTGCCAGCGCCATCGACCCATACGCGTTTCAACTCGCCAGCTTGCTTAAGAACCGGTTTCAAAATGAAAAATCCGGTCGTTTCAATGTTCGCCAGCAAATGAGGCAGCAGGCGATGGAAAGGAATGCCTCGTGAATATCAGCGCGACGTTCGAAGCGGATGCGAATGTGGCGAAAGGCGTGAATCCATGCGTGGGTTCGCTCAACAACCCAACGCACTTTGCCAAGGCCGCTACCATGAGGAACGCCGCGTTTTGCGATGGCGGTCAAAATGCCGTCAGCATGAAGGAGTCGACGATATTTGTCAAAGTCATACCCGCGATCTGCGAAGACACACCATGGTTTGGATATCGGTCGTCCCGGGCGGCCGGCGATAGGGGGAATGGCCTTGACTAACGGAAGTAGCTGGGTGACGTCATGCCGATTGGCGCCAGTCAGAATTGCGGCCAATGGTGTGCCATTGCCGTCAGTGGCTATGTGGTCTTGGACCCTGGTCGCGCGCGGTCCGTGGGGTTCGGTCCTATTTTTGACCAGCGCCCACTGCACGAATCGAAGAGGAATCGATGACGACACGAGAAAAATCGATGCGGTCCGCAGCACGCAGCTTGGCCAACAGCACGGCATGCAAGCGAGACCACACGCCGGCTTCCTGCCAGTCGCGAAGCCGGCGCCAGCAACTCACGCCCGAACCGCAGCCCATTTCCATCGGCAAGTCGCGCCATCGTATGCCCGTCTTGAGTACAAATAGAATGCCTGTGAGTGCCGCACGATCTGACACGGGCAGGCGAGCAATGATGATTGGTGGTCACGTCGTCAACGGCATCGCAATCGGAAACAACAAAGCCGCTGAACTTCCATGCCTCACGGAGATGATCCTGAAGCAACATCTTGCTGGCGCAGGCCGGCACGCCGTCAATGGCATTGTGGGCACACATGATGGATGCAGCATGCCCCTCAAGGATTGAGGCGCGAAAGGCGGGCAGGTATGTGTCTTCGAGATCGTGTGGGCTCACATCTCCTTCAGGTAGTGATCGACACTATCTTCGAAACCTCCGATTTCAAATCTCCCACAATTGGCTACCGCTTGCGGGCGACCCGACGCGAGCTATTCTTTTTTTGGCGATGCCAAAAGCGGTGGACAGAACCACTCGAATCCTTAGTGCTGGTGGTCTCGAACTGCCTTCGATCTTATCAGAAGAATTCATAAAATGAAAAAAAACCTTGCTTCGACATCCGCCCAAGCAAGGTTAGCCACTGTAAGTGGTACAGTGGAGGAGACTTTATCGTTCCAGACATTCGCATGCCAGAAAACCCAACAGTAAATCATCACGCTGCGCGTCATTAAAAAGCCGAGAGTTGCGTCATTAGCGGACGCGCGATTTGTACGAGACCAGAATAGCCGGCATGCTGAAGTTCCACGAGTTCAATGGCATATTCCATAAATTCTGCAGATCTGTGGGAGCTCAGTTCATGCAATTCGGATTCTCGCTCCTGATATATCGCCAAGCTTAAATACCAGGAAACCAATTCGCTGACCAGTTCGCTTGGAAGACTTCCAAGATGCTCGCCCAAGGAACAGAATATCCTACCCAAATCCTTCTGTCCACGGAAACGATGACTTGGATATCGCCCCTCCGATTTCATGATGCTCAGCTCAAGACTCAGTTTCTTGAGATATTCAAGTTCGATACGCTTGCTGATTGCGCCCATTTCGCCAAGGAGTGCTCGAGCAACGCTACGCCTGGCTTGAATTGACTGTAAGCGCTGTTGAATACTGTTGGAAACGAAACCTGCAAATCCACCTACAATACCGCCCGCCAGTGCTCCCGATATTTGAGCCAAAGAAAAGCTCATGATATACCTCTCATTCGTTCAAGCCGCTATCAATCCCGAGGGGGATTTCCAAACGGGGCATTCAGATGTGTAATTGTGCGTGGACTCGAATCGGGCCATTTTCACTGAGCGGCCCAATGCTGCCAGAAACACGCTTAGCGCCATCTCTTAGTTAGATTAAATTTTACAAAAGTATCTCAGATCATCGTCAATTTTACGTCGATGTTGCCGCGCGCGGCGTTCGAGTAAGAGTAGCCATCGCGCGCATCGGCAACCAACGCCTGCGCTGCGGTCTTATGGCACTACGCCAAAGTTTGTGTTGTGCTGCAATAGCGACATATCAAAATGAGAGATTGGATTCTATGCGTCACGTGCATCAACCTCTGCCGGTTTCTCGTTTTCTGACTGCCCAAGTTCTGGAAATGTAAACAAAGCGATGCCAAACGCCAAGATTTTTCTTATCAGCCACGAGATCTTACTGTTGGGTGGCGCTTTAGCCTTGCCATGAGTCATGCACCGCCTCCTCAACATGGTTTCCGAATTTACTTGTCCGATGGCATGCGCGTTAACTCGGCCGCTATCAACAATATGTGCGACTCAAGTTTGCAAGAAATAGCAATACGCCTCAATCCCCTGAAAGGGGTATTGGCAAAACGGAGTTATTTCCATGATAATCCCCCATCTGGCATGGATTGGTGATGCGATTGGTTATTTGTGCATACCCCGAATTGGGGATGTCCATTTTTTTTGAAAAAAGCTATTATTCCTCGAACCACAAGCACGCCCCACTATGAAATTTTTCAATACTTGGAAAAGACCACTGGCATCATGATTTTTTCAGAACAAGTTGTGACTTCGAATGTTGCACGGAATAAAGAAAAAGTCGGCGTGCGGAAAATCAAGCTATCCAAGCCTGCAATCGGTATATTTGCCATGGTAGGTTCCTTCGCGATAGCTGACAAGTTTCTTATGGCATGGTGTAGTTCATCAACAGGCTGGTTCACATGTAAATTTGAGGTTGAATACCTCGATGGATATGTTCTTAAAGGGGAATACAGAAAATATCGCCGTAAATCAGGTCGTTTATCTCTTGCAAATTACATTCGCTCCGCATTTCGGACGGCGAACGAAAGATCTGAAACTTCCCCCCATTTCATTGCGATCATCGAAAGCCTTCAAATTCAGTTATGGCAGGGAAATTTTCCTTCATCGATGGACGCAGACTTTTTGAAGCGACATGAAGTTGGGGATTTTTCGGAATCTTAAAGATGATGTCTCTCCCGCTCACTGCCGACATGCTGGTTCCTCGGTTTAACACCTCTGTTTCAATCGAAGTAACCACGGTCGGGACATTGAACTCCTTTACAATAACGGGCATGCCATTCGCATCGCGCTTGCCCGATGCAGATGTCGCCGATAAGGTGGAAACTGGGAAAATTTCGCGGCGCCGGTCTGCGTCGCACAGGTCCAACTGCTTCGGCCTGCGAATCGGCACCATTAGGTATTAAGGAGGAACGTAACCGTGAGCATCTACACTTATTCCGACGACGAGAAGCCGGCGTCGGCAGGAACGCCTTACACACCCAAGATGAGCGCGCAGCGTAAGCTGGCTTACGCCGCTGTCGGTACCTTCATCGGTCTAATGACGACCTTTCCCAACGCGCTGACGAATGTCAACCTCGGCACGATTTCCGGCTCGCTGGGACTTTACGTGGCCGAGGCCAGTTGGCTGCCTGCGCTCTATTTTGGGATGAATGCAAGTTCGAACTTAACGCTAGTCAAAGCACGCGCGCAGTTCGGAATTCCGTTGATCACGCAAGGGCTTCTCCTTCTGTATGCAATTGTTGCCGCCTTTCAGCTCATCTGGCCAAGCTTTGAGTTGGCTATTGCTGCACGTATCGCAAACGGATTGGAGGCGGGCGCACTCACTAGCCTTTCGGTTTACTACTTTTTGGTTGTTTCGCCCCCCAAGCTTCGTCCGCTTGCGCTCGTAATCGGTGTGAGCCTTACCCAATTCGGAACACCCCTCGCGCGTTTGGTACCTGTGGAATTATTGAGCATTGATCATTGGCGCGGTATGCACTGTATTGAACTCGCCGTGCCGCTTGCCGTGCTGGCCATAATTCTTCTAGCCCCATTGCCGCCAAGTGACCGCTCTCGCGAATTTGAAGCCACCGATTTTGTCAGCATTGCCTTACTGATACCGGGAATAGTTCTCGGTTGCGAGGTCCTCAGCTTGGGACGCGTGCTGTGGTGGAGCGATACGCCTTTGCTGGGGGGACTTCTTGTCGGCTGTGTTGTGCTGATCGGAGCCGGTTTCCTAATCGAAGTAAACCGGCAACGGCCATTGCTTCAACTGCGCTGGCTATCGAGCGTCAATATCGCTCGTTTCGTTGGGATAGCACTGTTGATGCGCTTGGCGCTAGCAGAACAGACTTTCGGTTCTATAGGATTATTTTCGACTGCCGGCCTCAATAATGATCAATTACATATCTTGTTTGCGTTCGTTGCCCTGGCGATGGCTACAGGGATCGTCGTGACTGCGTTAACCCTGGGGGAGACGCGACTACCATATCAGGTCATGCTTGCGGCGATCTGCATCGGCGCGGCCGCACTGCTCGACAGTCATGCGAACAACCTTACACGTCCCCAGCAGTTATATTTTAGCCAATCCTTACTCGGCTTTGGTACGACCCTCTTTATCGGACCAGCGATCCTCTACGGATTTCTTCAGATGGTGCGAAAAGGTGCCGATCATTTCATCACGCTCGTTGTTGTCTTTAGCATCACCCAAAATGTCGGAGCGCTCGCCGGATCGGCGCTCATGGGCACCTATCAGATCGAACGGGTACATGTACACAGCGACGATCTTGCTGCGCGAGTTGTCGTTGGCGACCAGCAGACTGGCGCACGTGTTGCAGGTGGCGGCGCATCCGTAGCATCCGTACTGAGTGACCCGGCGCTTCAAGACGCTGAGGGCGGCGCCCTTCTCAGCCAAGCGATGGGGCGCGAGGCAGCCGTTCTCGCCTTCAACGATGTCTTTGGCTTATTGACTTGGCTCGCAGGCGGCACCGCTGGTGTCGTTGCGCTTTCCTTATTCTTCAAGAACCTGCGGCAACGACCGAAAAAGGCACTGTCATGAACTCTCCCACCCCGGTGTCTGCGCCGTGGACCCCGCCACGCCGACGTCTATGGGTGACGGTATTCATTGCAATGATCGCTCTGGTAGCGTTGCTCGCTATCGCCCGCGCGTGGGGATGGTTTTCCCTGCAAAGCGTAGAGACAACCGAAAATGCGTATGTGCGTGGGCATACGACAGTCATCGCACCCCAGGTCAGCGGCTACGTTGTCGAGGTGTTGACTCGGGATTACCAGCATGTGAAGGCAGGAGCTGCGCTGGTGCGTATCGATGATCGGACCTACATCGCCAAGGTCGAACAAGCGCGCGCAAGTTTGCAGGGTGCACAAGCCAATCTCGCCAATAACACTCAAGCGCACTCTTCGAACGAGGCCGCCCTGCATAGCCAGGATGCGGCTGTACTCAACGCTCAAGCTCAGTTGCTGCGTGCAAAGGCTGACATGGATCGCGTGACAAATCTTGTCGATGATGGCTCGGTTTCCTTGCGTGAGCGCGACCAGACCGTGGCGGCCTTGGCCCTGAGTCAAGCGCAACTTCGGCAGGCGCAAGCGGCTCGAGAACAAGCCCGACAAGCGATTCTGACGGTCGAGACTGCGCGCGGCGGCTTGCAAGCTGCGGTTGCCGGCGCCAAAGCGCAGTTGGATGCTGCGCAAATCGATTTGGATCACACCGTCATCCACGCACCAGAAACTGGACAACTTGGCGAAATCGGCGTGCGGCTGGGACAGTTCGTAACCAACGGCACTCAGCTCATGTCGCTGGTCCCCGACGAACGTTGGATCATCGCCAATTACAAGGAGGCACAGACCGTCCACATGGCCGCAGGGCAGCCTGCGACCTTCGCGGTCGATGCGCTCGACGGCACTTTGTTGCACGGTCATGTTGAGCAACTTTCGCCGGCGGCGGCGAGCGAATTTTCCGTGCTGAAGCCCGACAATGCCACCGGCAATTTCGTCAAGGTGCCGCAACGGATCGGCGTGCGTATCAGCATCGACCCTCAACAGGATCTTGCCGCACGTTTGCGACCGGGCATGTCGGTCGTCATGCGCGTCGACACGCGGCGATGATCATGAGACGCCGCAGCTTCATTCTCTTAGTTGGCACGTCATTGGCCGCGTGTGCGGGCGTGCGCAAGAACACTCCATCCGATGCTGCCGTCCGAGCACCATTGACTTGGCGCGTGCCTACGTCGACCGGCACCGATCGGTTGCAGGCCGATTGGTGGAAATCGTTTGACGACGCGACACTGAATGCGCTTGTGGAGGAAGCCCTGTCGCACAGCGACGACATTGCCTTGGCCGCAGTGCGAGTACAGGAAGCACGTTCCCAGTTCCACCACGCACAGGCGCAGCGATTGCCAAATGTCCGAGCAACCGTGGCCGAGTTGCGCGACCGCGATGTCAATCCGGGATTCGGAATTCCCGAGGAACAAACCGCCCATGAGGGTTTGGTCGAAGCGACCTTCGATATTGATCTCTTCGGCCGACTAAAGGCCAATAGCGATGCTGCGCGCTCGGCGCTGCTTGCGACACAGGATGCGCAACAAACCGTGCGTTTGAGTGTCACTGCCTCGCTAGTGAGCGGCTATTTCAGCCTGCTTGCGCTGGATGCGCGCCTGACGATTGTGCGCGAGACACTGGAAGTGCGGCGCAACGAACTTCACGTCGAACAGCGGCGCTTCGATACCGGTTATTCGAACGCCTTGGATCTAAACCGCGCGCAAGCCGAATTAGCCGCAAGCGAGCAACTGATCCCGGCTTTGGAGCTTGGCATTGCAGGGACGGAAAATGGATTGAGCATCCTCCTGGGACGCGCACCAGGTCCCATCGCGCGCGGCGTTCCCTTCAATAAACTGCCCCTCCCCAATGTCCCGGTTTCGCTCCCTTCCACGCTCCTGCGTTCCCGTCCGGATATCGCGTCGGCCGAAGCACGTCTGGTGGCTACTGACCACACCCTGGATGCCGCACGCGCCGCGTTCCTTCCGGACATTCAACTCGCGGTAAGCGGAGGAATTGTCGGTTCTACACTTGTTAGTTCCAGTCCATTGAGGATTTGGTCGATTGGCGGCAGCATTCTCGCACCGCTATTTGATGCCGGCCGCCTGCAAGCGCAACAAGATGCAGCCACCGCGCAGCGCGATGAAGCGGCTTTTTACTATCGCGCGACGACGTTGCAAGCGTTTCGTGAAGTGGAAGATGACTTGGCAGCAGTGGAAAGAAATCGAGAGCAGTTCGACATAATCAATCGGGAACGCGATATCTTTGCGCGTACATTAAAATTGGCCACGCGACGCTATCGCGAAGGCTATGCGAGCTATCTGGATCAATTAGATGCGCAGCGCAACTTGCTGTCGTCGGAACTGTCCTTGGTACAATCGCGTTTGGACCGCTTCAACGCAGCCGTTAGTCTCATCCAAGCTCTGGGTGGTGGTTGGTCGCCCAAAACGGATGTCCGTTTAGCTGAAACCTGGCACGGCAGCTAGCGCGGCATCTCCATTGGCCGCGGCTTTGTAATTTCACCAGAAAATCAAGATTCTTCGTACCTTGTTGCGTATCATTAATCCTGCAAAACGACAAGATCCTGCCATGAGGAAAACATGCAGATGTGCAGGATTGGGCGATGCAGCAGTATTTCGACCAATCCGCGCAAACTGCGACACGAATGCGCGGCGCCGAGTCAATTCAAAAAGCGTGCTCCAGGCAGGAAGCCTGGGTATGAAAAGATTCAATTGGCCTTTGATGTCATGCGTTAGCGGCCTTCTTACCTTACGGAGTGCATCCACTTCCAGGTCGCTTACGCAAGATGAGTTGCCGAACTGGATTGGAATACGAACATCCGGCGAAGTTGGCACGAGATTCGTCGGTAGGACCAGAACCGCCCCCCGCTCAAGCAACTACGCCTGTCCGGCATCGCCGACTCGCTCGAGGCGCGCAACCGCGAAGCCATCGGCCACAAGCTCACCTCCACCGAATTCCTGAGCCTCCCGATCCACGACGAGGTCGCCCGGGGCGACCAGAAAAACTCGATCTGCGCATGCGGGGTGCCAATTTCCGCAACCAGAAAACGCTGGAAGGCTTCGACTTCAATCGCCAGCCTGGCCAAACCGCGCGGCGGTCCATGACTTGACCACATGTCGCTTCGTTGACGAACGGGTTGCCGTGCTCATTGCCGGGCCCTGCGGCACCGGCAAGAGCCACCTGGTGCAGGTTCGGGGCCACGCAGCAGCCCGCCAGGGCTACGACGTCTTGTTCTTCACGCAGATGCAGCTGAGAACAGCTTGCGTACCGCACAGGCCATGGGCACGTATGAGCGGCGCATGCAGTACCTGAGCAAGGTATCGCTACTTATCGTCGACGATTTCGGGCTCAAGCCACTGCGACGCCCGAGGACGAGCATTTCCATGACCTGATCGCCGAGCGGTACGAGCGAACGGCAACCATCCTGACGTCGAATCTCGACTTCGACGAATGGGGTACTGCCTTCCCTGCAAACAAGATGATCGGGGCCGCTACGCTGGACCACGTGCGTCGCGGGGCTTACAAGATCGTGCAGGACGGGGACAGCTATCGCAGCCTGGATCCCGCGTTGGAGAAATCCGGGCCGCCGGTCATGATGACCCGCAAGACTGCGGCATCGTAGACAATTGATCCAGGCGCGCGTGATCGGCCGCGGTCAACAGCAGAAACGCCACCGCCTGCGATACGCGCCATGCTCTCGGCGGGCTACGGAGTTGCCGGATACATTCGGCAAGGGCCACTGCCCCGGCCGCCGAACTTCGCCATAAACCCGGCGACGACCGCTCCATGGCGCTCGGTACCGCCGTCGCTGTGCTGCCACTGAAGTCTGGCAGCAGAGCGGCGGCCCCACCTTCCGCAGGGGCATCCCCCGCCTTTCGTGTTCAATGTGGCTGCATTGCAGTTGTCTGCACCAAGGCGCGGTCGATCGCATCGATCACAGCTTGCGGCTTGTCGAAGGAGATGAAATGGCGCGCGCCATCGACTACCTCGTTTGTACCTCTCGTGGATAGCTTCGCCACGTCGTCGTGCAGATGCTTCCAGGCTTGATGCCTGGCTTCGGCTGCGGCAAGTTCGTCGCGGGTGGCGTTGGGCTTGGGTGGCGCCCATTTTCCTCGCGTCAAGACGACGAGCGGCATGTCGCCGTAAGAGTGGCGCGAAGCGCGCACTTGGTCGGCGCTGAGATCGAACACGTTCTCCGACTCCGACAAGTCGGCGAGATGGTATTCAAGCCGCGCGCTATTGTTCACCATAGCCGCATTGACCGCCTCGCTCAATTCTGGCAACGGCTCCACGGTGCATTGCTTGTATATTTCGCTGCCGCGCACCAGGCCAGCTTTGGCTGCGGCAACGCATTGCCGCCCCTGTTCCAGGTCCGGCTCGACCGTCTCTTGACGGTATTTAGCCATGTCGCGATGCTGTAGATCAAGCTTCTGGAATGTCGACAGCTGATCCTCCACGGCTGGATCGACCAGCACCATGCCCACCACTTCCGCCGGGCAAGTGTCGGCGTAGAGCCGGACCACCATGCCACCGAATGAATGCCCGACCAGCACGTAGGGCGGCTTGATACTGGCTGCTGTAAGCAGTCTATGCAAATCGTCGACCATATTTGCTGCGGTCCCCGGTCGATTGGAGCCATCGCTGAAGCCGATGCCGGCACGATCATAGGAGCAAGCACGTACTTTCTTGGCCACTACCGGCTGCACATGGCCCCACGTCACCAGCGGCCAGCCTTGTCCGGCTTCGAAGACAACCGTCGGCGATCCCTCGCCGATGCAGTAGAGGTTGAGCCGTCGGCCCGGTACAATCTGTACCATTTGTTGCGCCTGCGTATAGGCCGGGCCATCGATCGGTGGCAGGGCATCTTCGGCATGGCAACCTGACGACACCAGTATGAAGGCAGCGCAGAGCAAGGTAGGTGAGGCGCATGACAGCAATTAGGGCTCCTGTTGAATTGTTGCCGCAGCATACCTTGTTTGTTCTTTAACGTCAGCAATTACGCATGCAGGCCCGACACGGCCCTGCGCCCTAAATACGCGCAATTTCTACGAAAAGCGCACTTGCAAAAACGACTGGAATCGCGCATTCTTGCAACCCAGACCGAGCCCCCGAAATGTATCGTCCAAGTGGCGCCATTACGCCGAAAACGGGGGGCGCCTTAACGCCGGAAATTGACACCAGGCCCGTTCGGCATGTTTCTCGCCCACGCGGCGGAATTCTTCACCTGAAAAGCTGGCGATGGCGTTGGGATATTGCTTGTAGTCGGCTCCCGGCGTGGTTTCGATGACCACTTCGTTGAGGTCCGTCAACTCTCCGGCGCCGAATACGGCGGGATGTGTCGACAGAATTTGTTCCAAGAGCATGGTGCCAGAGCGCGGTATACCGACAATGAAGATCGGCGCTTTGCCGAAATACGTCGACTTGGGACGTGCAGCGAAGGACTCCTTGGGAAAGACCGTTGTCAGTTGCTTGAGCACGGCGTCGCCTTCCGCCTCGTCCCAGGCCAGCAAGCTACACTTCAAGCGATCGCCTTGCTCGTAAGCAACAGAGAATTCATCGAAACGACCGATCTACGAGAAGCGGACTGCGGTTCGTTTCTTGGAGAATATTTCGTAGCACCATTCGTAAGTTCTTACCAAAACAGCCGGCCGGCTAATGATAGACACCGAACGACACTTCGCCGCATCGATTCTGCCGCTACGGGAGACCCTGTTCGTGCTCGAGCAAATTGGGGGCAACGTGTACTGTGACTTTATGCGTGAGGACACCCGGGGGGGCAAGTGATCCGAGATCATAGACGTGGTCGATCCCGTCGAACTTGATGGCAAATTTTGTGTCCCCTATTTTGAATAAGACCGTTTCGTTCTCAAAAACGTTGACATGTTTTGTCGTATCCTTGATCACAATCATTTTGTCAGCATCCTCTGGAACTGAGACGCTCGGCGTCAAGCTAGGTTTTGCCCATGCTGTTCCTGCACTCAGAAAAAGTGCGAGAATTGCAATTCCGACACTGGTGTTAGTTTTCATTGAAGTCTCCAATATGTCACATCAGTTAAAAATCGATTTCTGATTCAAAAAAGGAAGCAGCGAAATTTCATCAAACTCGCGCCCGTTGGGAGTAGGCCCTTCTGAATGACATCCACCCCCATTGGCATCACATTGTGCTTTAAGTGGCACATAGTCCACGGGGATCCTCCAAAGAGAATGACCGCTATAATCACGGCGAAGGCGAGCACAGTCAGATTCCATCCCTTCCCGTACGAGAAATCTAGGCGCAGAACAAAGATGAACAATGATCTGGGTAGCGAGAAAATATGGCAGAAAATCCAAGAAGGCCAGAGACGGCCGCTCCGATAACTAAAGAAGCCCAAGAGTAGATGCCTTTAGCGTTGCGGCCGCACGACTATTACACTCCAATTTTCTGAAAACCTTCTCGATATGAGTTCGTACCGTTGCGGGGCTGAGTCCAAGCGTGCGTGCCGCCGCCTTGTTGTTCTCCCCCTGGCTTATACAACGCAATACATCGAGCTCTCGTGGCGACAAAATGTTGGAGATCGATTTGATATCCGCGCTAGCGGTTTCGCCGTTCGCCGATACCCCAACAATCAAATCGACAATCGACTGATCGAAGCGACCAAGCGACGCCTGGCGCTGCAGATGATCGGCTGCCGACTCGAATGTAAGGCGATCTCGCCACGGTCTTGGTGCGCGAAGCGCAACCCAGGTGGTTACGACTGGCAAAATTCTGAACTCAAGCGGTGTGGTTGCATGCCTTGCAGCGCGAAAATACCCCGAACCGTCTAATCTTTCGTACGCATAAGAAGCGATCTCGGCTTCTCGCTCCAGCGATCTTATTTGCACTGCGGCTCGCGCAGTCCAATACGGGCTGAGTCGAAGTCGCTCCCAATCCGCGCTTGATAGCGGGCCTGGCTGATTCCACATCGCATTTGGCACCGAAACTCGACCCAGTCCATGAATAAGTGCAGCGCGCTGAATCTGTTCCTGTGTGGTGCGCTGTAAATTCAATCCGGCAGCGACTCTACCGGCAAGGCTGGCCACGGTACGTGAATGTCCAGTCAACCAAGGGAGCTTGAGGTCGATCGTATCGGCCAAAAGTGACAAATTGACTAACCGGTCGTCGATGCCTGACTCTGCATAGAAGAGATGTCTTTCCGGTCGTTCCAGGGCGTCAACCCATTCAACCAAATATCGGGATGCGATATCAACTAGGAATTTCGGGTAGATTACATCGGCTCGGCTCAGCAGGAAGTTCCGTGTCTCGATTACGCCATATTCTCGCGTAAGGATCTCGATGTCGCCGGCGAGAACAACCACGAAAGCGA
>OULL01000021.1_pt1 | contig 9330 bp, 9 predicted proteins | sample 1694911 | NCBI WGS metagenome assembly OULL01 (sample SAMEA3914813, study PRJEB12502) | metagenome | biome: forest; material: soil | place: Canada | collected 2011-07-07 | depth 0.3 m
GTTCGTCGGATTATTCCAAACATAGCTATAAAGAGTTGGCCCCGACACGAACATTCGTAGGTCAGGCCAATTTCCCTAGACGCGGCGTGGCTTCGCGGGCAGCGCGCGGGAATGCAGTTCCGTTAAAGAGCGATTTTTTTCCTAGACGCGATTTTCGCCTGCGCGCACGCGCGTGGCAAGGATTTCCTGGGCCTGCCTTGTAGCACGATGTCAGCACATCCGGCTATCCTGCTTTCGTCATCCGCCATCCTCGGTCGGTGCGCATGCGCACCGCCACCCTTGTAGCACAATGGGGACTCACGAGGCTATCCTGCCTTCGGCCGCTGCCACTTTTGGACGGTGCGCATGCGCACCTTCAACCCGCCAGCGCGAGGCTCAGTGGGTAATCAGATCGGCGGAGAGGTCGCGCCGCTCATGGAGCACGCGCAGTACGTCGAGCATTTGCCCATCGACGCGGTAGAACAGCAGGAACGGGAAGCGGTCGAGCTGCCACATGCGCAAGGATCGATCCACCAGGAAGTGAGCGTAGCGGCGCGATCCGACGCCAGGCTGGAAGCACAGGCCGTGCAGCGCGGCTTCCAGTTCGTCAACGAAACGCTCCGCAAGCTCGGTCGAGATTTCGGTGTAGTAGTCGGTAATGTCCAGCACGTCGCTCTTGGCGACCGGGGAGAGCTTGAAGCGCACGCTTAACGCTTGCTGCGGATGCGAGCGCGCAGCTCGCCGCTCAAGTCGGCGATGCTGGTTTCCTGCGAGGGGCCGCCATCGATGCCTTCCTGGACCAGGTCGTACAGCCGGCGCTCGGCGTCGTTCTGCGGGCCGACCGCATTGGCGTCGCGCGGCAGCAGGTATTTTTGCGTAGCGGGGGTGGTTAAGGTAGCCATGTGGCCATTATAAGCGCAGTTGCGGCACAAGCCAATGTTGCCTTGCCGCCTGCTCCGTCCAGGCCGCGCAGCGCCCGCTAGGGCTTGGCCTTGACGGCGATGGAACAGAACACGCTGGGCAGTGCGGTGCAAGGCGGGTTGATGCCTTGCACCGCTTGCAGACGCGGGGTTGGGGTTGGTTTTTCGTGGCCGTTGACCTGACTGCCGGCGCAGCGCGGCCCCAAGCGAGGCACGAGCGCGGGCTGTAACCCTGACCAATTTCCTGCGCCCTCCGGCGCACATGACAGGGTGTGCAGACGTGCCGGGGCGCAAGACATAACGCCTCGTTACGCGGGATTGCACCACCGAGCCAACTGCGTTGGCGAATGGGGCAATTTTGCGTAATGCGGCGTTATGTTCAATCGCGGCTGCGCCGCGATTTACCCCAGAACGGCTGCCGTCACCTGGTGGCCTCGATGGCCGCCAGGTGGCGGGTTTAGAGCGCATGACGCAGCCCATTTAGTGGCCCGTTTTGTTGCCCAAACTGTCGCGGGAATTGCTATGCTGGGAGCAGATTTTTCATCGGAATCCATCATGCAAATCACATCGCCCGCCTCGCGCGTCCCGTCCATTTCCGTGTCCGATCTGCTCGCCTTCGACGCGGCCGGCGGACTCGAAATCGAGGTCAAACAGGTGGGATTTTTCTTCGTGCCGATGGCGTATTTCTGCACGCCTGACGCGCGGAAACCGCTCGGCATTGTGATCAACAACGGCCAGGTTTTGGCGTCGTTCGACCTCGATGCCATGCTCGAAGCCTTGCGCGAATCGCTTGGAATCTCGACCGTCATTCGCGTGCCGGATCGCGTCAATTCCCCGGTCGGCACGACGCATTGAGGCGCGCAAATCGGGAGGATTTTCCGGGGCGTTTTGCCGGGGGGTGTTACACAACAAAGAGGAATCGGCGGGTTTTGTTACGCAATATATTAAGATTCCTGGGTGTCGCGGCACGCCCGTCCGGCTAAGCGAGGAAACTGACCCCTGATACTTAATATATAGAGAATGGGGGTTTTTGATACTTAATATAATAAGATTCCTGTGTATCTCCGGGCCGGATCGGCCGCACTTCCCCTACTCTTCCTCGATTTCGGCGTCCAAAGCCGCCAATAGGGCCGCTGCGGGGTTTTCTGCGCCGGGCCGGCCCCGGATGTCGTCCGCGCCGCTTTGATCGCCTTGGCGGCGCGCCAATCGAGCCGGATGGCTGGCCGCGTGGATCTCGCTCAACTTGTCGATCGAGACGTGCGTATAAATCTCGGTCGTAGTCAGGCTGGCGTGGCCGAGCATGGCCTGGATGAAACGGATATCGGCCCCGCCTTCGAGCATGTGGGTGGCGCAGGCGTGGCGCAGCAGATGCGTCGAGCCGGGCTTGTGGATGCCGGCGAATTCCATATACCGCTTGACCTTGGTAGCGACCCATTCCGGGTCCACGGCCAGGCCGTAGTCGGTGACGAACAGGGCCAGGGTGTCGCCGGCCAGAAGTTGCGGCCTGGCTTCGAGCAGGTATTTGTCGATCCAGGCGCAAGCCCGTGCGCCGATGGGAATCACGCGGTCCTTGCCGCCCTTGCCCCGGCGTACCTGGACGATGCCGCGCGCAATGTCCACGTCGTGCAAGCCGAGCTTGGGGACTTCCATGCGACGCAATCCGGTGCTGTAGAGCGTTTCGAGCAAGGCGCGGTCGCGCAGGCCTGGCACAGTATCCGGCTCGGCTTCGGCCAGGATGGATTCGACTTCGGCCACGCTGAGAATGGTTTTGGGTAAGGACTTGGGTTGCCGGGGCAATTGCAGTTCGGACGCCGGGTTGTACAGCAGATGATTTTCCTGGGCCAGCCATTTGAAGTAGCCCTTGATCGGGGCCAGCAAACCCGATTGCGTGCCGATGGTCAAAGGGGCGCCGTCGGGCTTGCGGTAGTAGAACAGGTGGCGCTGGTAACGGTCGAGGATGGGCTTGGTGATCTCGCGCGGATCGGCAATGCCGCGCTCCATGCACCAGGCAATGAAGCGGCGGATCGGGTTGCGCCGGCTGCGCACGCCTTCCGCCGTGTGGCCGGTCATCAGCAACCACTCGAAATGCAGTTCCATGTAGCGCACCAGGGCGGTGTGGCCCAGCGGGTCGTCGGCCTGGCTGCGCGGCGTGCCGCCTGCCGGCTTGATGACCGAGGGCTTGCGGTGCTTGATGCGTTGGCCTTTGCGCGGCATGTCAGGCTCCGGCAGCGGCTAAGGGCATGTACGACTCAGGGCGGTACGATGACGCGCCACGGGTGGGGGTGGTTCTTGTTTCGGACACGTCGCTGCCCGATTCGACTCCAGGTCGCGCAGGCTGTAGCATTGCAGCCGATTCTCTGGCCCGCGACTCCCCCGTGATGGGGCCGTTTTGGGGCCGTGATGCCCCCGTGAACTGGGCCTCTTGCCCCCGCGAACTTTGCGTCGTAGGTGTATGTTTCAGGGCCTCGATGTCGATCAGGCCGGACAGGTGCGTGCCGGCGTCCATGCCGCCGTCGTGCAGCAGTTCGTATTCAAACGACTGGCCGCGCCGGCCGCGATGGGTCAGAACATACTCCATCGCGGTCAGGCGCTCGATGTGGATACGCGCTTGCGTGTCCGATAGGCCCGTGGCCTGGCGCACCTGGGCGCGCGTAAAACGCACGTCGCGCTGCTGAACGCCTTGCTCTTGCACGACCGCACCGACCATAGCGTGTAGTGCGGACAGGACGCGCCTGGTCTGCGGCGGCAGTTCGTCAGCGCTGGTGCCGAGGACTTCGTGCGCCAGGCGATTGGCGGCGGCGATGTCGTCTAGCGTCGCCTCGATGTACTCGATGGTCTTGCCCTGGTGGACGGTGCTGCGGATCGGGCGCTGGTGCTGATGCATCAGGGCGATGACGTCGATTAAGGTGAGGTATTTTTCGTGATCGCGGCGCGTGCGCGTGCGGTCGTCGGTGAAGGTGAGCTGGTCGGCATACGGATTGACGACGGCGTAGGGCTTTAAGAGGCGCTGGGCGTTGTTGTGCAGGGTTAAGAGGCGCGATTTGTTTTCTTTTCGGATGAGACCTTGCAGGGTGCGTTTTTCGCGTTGCAGGCGGTGGATGGCTCGTGTCTGTTCGCGGTCTTCGTCCACCGTCAGGACCAGGCAGCGGTTGAGCAATTCTTCGTCGATGTCGATGGCCGTGGTGGTCAACAGGATCATCGTTGGACCCTCTACCCGGTATTCCTGCGTGATGAGGTTGCCGGTCTTGGGGTCGCTGCCGGTACTGGCAATGGTCAATTCGCCTTCAGACTGCAACAGCTTCAGGGCGTAGCTCGCGCGGCTCGCGCCTTCTTCTTCCACGATGGCGAGAATCTTATGCTTCAGGTTGGTTTCGCCCATGTAGAACAGGCTCTGCCCGGTCATGGCGCTGTATTTCACCTTATCCTCTTCAGGCATCATCGCCAAGACCGCTTCCATGAGCGACGATTTGCCGGCCGCGCTGCTCGACTGAATCACGACGGCCAGCGGGTGGTCCAGCTTGCGGCTCACGGTCGCCAGGTAGCCGACTAACTTGTTGGTGCGTTCGCCGACGATGCCGCAGGCGTCGAAGTCGGCCAGAATGCGGTTCAACAAATCGGGATCGCGCAGCAACTCCAGCGCGGCAGCACGTTCGTCTTCACCCATCTGGACAGCGGCCGGCTCCTTGGGCTTGAGCGCGGCTTGAATCGTGTCGTCTTGCAGCGCTTCGAGCTTTTGCAGCACCCGGCCCAAGTCGGCCTTTACCACGTCGTCCGCCAGTTGCAGTTCGAGCGCAGCTTGCACGATGTAGCTGTGACGCGCGCGAGCGTGGTACAGGTCGAACGTGTCGATGTGGAAGTGGTCGCCGCGCGCGGCCAACAGGTTCACCTTGAGCACGTCGACTGCGAGATTCTTGGCCAGGCCGCGCACGCGATAGCGGCGGTCGCCAAATTCCAGCGTAATTTCGTTCTCGCTCACGCTGGCATCGATGGCTGGCGGCGCCGGCGGCAGGGGCGACGCCGGCAGCGGCATGGGTGCCGGCGCTGGGGCCTGCGGCTCGGCGACTAAAGAGGGAATGCTTGCCGCGATGATCGGTTCGGATACTTCGACCGGATGCCGCGGCGCGTCGCCATTGCCCATCCAGTGCGCTTTGCGGATCAGAACACCGAGCGATTTGTCGGCCGGCTTCACCGTCAGGGCGTAGCTGTTGGCATCCATGCCCTTGGGGAATTGGATGCGGAAGCAGGCTATGTCCTCTGCCATCAGGCGCTCGGCCAGCTTGTCGGCAGCACGGTCGCCGGCGTCGTCGCGGTCGTAGGCAATCAAGACGCGCTCGGTGCCGTGCTGCTTGAATGCGGCCAGGTGGTCGTCCGTAAATCCCTCGATGCCGTAAGAGGTCGTGACGTTGCGGTAGCCGGCGCACCAGAATGTCAGTGCATCGATCAGCGCTTCGCACAGGATGATTTCTTTTGCCACTTGCAGGGCCTCGATGTTCCACACGCCGCGCGAGCCGGGGCGGCAATCTTCGGCCAGGTAGAGGTGCTTGGGCGTGCCTTTGCGCAGACGGTGTTGTATCTTGCGGCCGTATACTTCACGCACGTTGCCGGCCGCGTCGAAGATGGGCACGATCAAGCTGCCGTTAAAGTGTTCGTGGCCGCTCTCGCGATAGATGCCGACTTTTTCCAGGCGCGCGCGGATGTCGTCGCCGGCCTTGACGTGCCGCGTGGGCAGGCGCAGGCCGAGCGTGCGGTTGGCGAAGCCGAGCTGGAAATGGTCGATGGCGTACATGTTGTGGATGCCGCGCGCGTCCAGGTAGGCCAGCGCTTCGGAGCTTTGTTTCAGGGTGGCATGGTAGTAGTCCACGGTCTGTTTGAGCAGCGCAGCGTCGTCGGCGTCGAAGGCAACCGGTGCGGGCAAGGCGCGGACGTGGTTTCGCTTCGGTGCGTCAAGCACCATGCCGGCGGCTAAGGAAGGATCGGTTTGCAGCAGTTCGACCGCATGGCGGAAGCTGATGCCGCGCAGTTTCATGACCCAATCAATCGGACCGCCGCCGATCTGGCAGCCGAAGCAGTGCCACAGGTTTTTGGCCGGAGTGACCACCAGCGACGGTTCGCTATCCTCGTGAAATGGGCAATGACCGATTTGGTCTTTGCCTGCTTTCTTCAACTCGATGCCGGCCGACTCGACTAGGCGCTCGACCGAGACCTCATTTTTTAGCCGCTCGATGTCGCTCTCCGGTATCCGTGCCATAAATCCGCCTTTCGCTAAAAACCTGTCAATACCCTTTGTGTGTCTTATTTTAATACCTTATACTGTTGCCGTGTCAATCAATATTGGAAACGGGGAGGTAGAGTATGTCGGTCGTCACATTGTGGTTTTTACCCATGCACTTCCCCGCCAGGCTCATCCAACAACGCAAAGCGCAAGGCTTGACCCAGCAGGGACTAGCTGGCGCTGCGGAGTTGCACGTCAACCAGATTCGCCGCTACGAGGCGGGGACGGCGCAACCGACCTTAGAAGCCCTGATCCGACTTGCCAAGGTGCTGCACGTGCGCCTGGATGATTTGGTGTTCGAGGAAGGCGAGCGCGGCCCGACCGACGATATGGCCTTGCTGTTCGAGGCGGTCAACGAATTTTCTGAGGAAGAGAAGCAGACCGTGCGCACGGTGCTGTCAGGCATGGTGCTACAGCATTCCGCGCGCCGCTGGGATACCCGTACCACCCCCACCAAGGAAAGGACTTGACCATGCGTTTGTCTGGATTGGAACCGCTTTACCGCAGCATGCATGCCCAGAATATCGAGCGCACCAAGTTCCGCTATCAACACAACCACCTGACGTTCGAGTGCATGTTCTTTATCGACTTGCAGCCGTTCGAGCTGGTCATGGGGTGCATAGGACATAACTTCACGATCTTCCTGGAAGTGCGACCGGGCTTCGAGATCACACCCTTCATCGAACGCGAGACGTTTTTTTCACTGCGCGAGGCGCTATTCCAGGGCGCCGGCAGCCCCAACAAGTTCGATCCGACTGCGTTCTTCACGGAGTTCAACCGCCACATCCCGAATCACACTTCGCCCGAGAATACGCCTGAGCCGCACGAGGTGGCGCGCTATTACCGGCACGTCGAGGAGGCCGACAAGATTTATTTCTGCGGCTGGCGGGATAACACCAAGGTGGGCAAGCATGTGACGGCCGAGAATCTGGCCAAGACGCTGCGCCTGCTGGGCGAGCGCGCCCACGAGTTGGCCCGGCGCCGCAATCTGAGCACGTGCTGGACCGATGTCTACGAGAACAGAACCACGTTTGCCATGCCTGCTTAGCGGCTGACGACCGGCAACCTCGTTGTTACCCGCCTCTTAGCGGCTAAGGGGCTGGGGTTCCTCTTCCCTTGTAAAAAAGAAGATTCCGGCGCGGCCGGCTGCGGATTAGTCGTTTTGAGCGGCGCGGCATTGCTCATTTTGACTAATCCCGGTTCAAGGCGTGCGGCGGGTGGCGCCAGGCTGGCCGTGTTAACACGTCGAGGGGCTTTTTGCTTTGGGAATCAAGGACTTAATTCGACCTTGTTAACACGCGAACGATTTTGTACACACCCAAACCCAAGCGCCATGCGGGTTTGCGGCACATTTCATATGGGCGTATGGTGTGTGTTCAATTAGGACGCCAATCTGAGGGACATTTTGGGTGATTTCGTTGTCGGTCTTGCATCGAATCACGGCCACCAAAGAGCGTATTTTGCTCAGTTTTTAGGCAGCTTTTGGGGCGATGCAATTTTTTGCAAACGAATGCAAAAAAGTGCGAATTCGTGCAAATACCTGCAATTTTTTGCGAATCGGGTTTTGGAGGGGGTGACTTGAGGAAGAATCAGGGAAATCCGGCCGCGAAGGTGGTGTCGCTCGATGCCGTGCGGCAGCGGCGGGCCTTTATCGCTCTCGCGCATGCCGATGCGCATTGGTGCCAGGTTCGGGCGTCGTTTGCCTTGTCGGGGATCGCGCTGACCGATGATGATGCCGAGCGCGCCGGCAGGGTCATTGCCGGCGTGATCACTTACGAAGAGGCGCGCGAGGAGATCAGTGCGCAGTATCGGCAGGCCGAATAGGCAGGGCCACCTCTTGCATGCGGCGCAATGCATTGCGCCCTACTCCTTATTGCGGGTTACGGCCTTACCTTGTGCGCCTTACCGCGTTACTCCTTATTGCGGGTTACGGCCTTACCTTGTGCGCCTTACCGCGTTAGCCGTGTTAAACGGACGCGGACGGGGCATCGGAAGGAATAAAGATATCGACATCACCAAACTCATGAAGAGCCTCCTTCAATTCTTTCGCCGTTCTCTCCCAAAGTTGGATCGAAATATGTTCAATTAATCCTTCTTCATCATAAATCACATTCACCTTTACGCCATCCCCGACGTAGGCCTCTATTCCAAGATATCTTTCTGCGAACTGAAGCAAAAATGCCTGTTTAAGCGCATCCAAAACCGTCACGCGTAGGCGATTTTTCGTTTCAAATGCCCACCCTGTATCATCGAAGATTTTTTTCGCCGATGCAGGAATCAAAAATACTGCCTTGTAGCCAGCCATCATTCTAATTCCTATGGCGAAGGGGGGGTGTACACTTCTACGGGAACTTTTTCAATTCCAGCACGAATAGCCGCAGCCGCCCTATGATGACCATCCGAAATTACTAGCTTACCATCTGACCGAGTTACCGCAGTTATTGGTTGACTCTGGTCATATCCATTCACTTTCATATCCTTTGCCAATCGTTTAATTACGGAACCAGTCATTTCACTTTTCGTTTGCTGGGGAACCAGATTTTTCGGACTCGTTTGTATTAACTTGAATTCAGCCTCAGCGACCTTCTCCACTTCAGGTGCCTTCGCTAATGCAGCTCCCTCCACACCAAAACTTGACATAGCGAATATGCTGAGTTCCGACCATCCTTTGCCAAAACCTATAACTGCATTCCAACCACCGGCTTCCATTTGCGACCATCTGTCACGCATTACATCTTGAACCAGATTACCAGAATGAGACTGGATAGCAGTAGCCTCTCCTGTCGATTGGTCAACGCAAACAGTGCCACATCTAGCTGGGCGAGCATCTGTTTGCGAGGCACTCGCATTTGCAACCGCTGCAAGAGTGGCCTCCCGCGCTGTAGTCAACCCTGCGCCTCTCGTAGCCATTAAGGTAAGAGTCGATCCAGCAGCAACGCCATTGAATTTCATAGTTTTGGTTGTGGACTCGCCTGGCAACGTCACCGTGAGCGTAGCGACACTGCCGTCGGCATTAAACGTCGCCTTTAATCCAACCGTCGTACCATTAGCAAGCGTGGTTTGAGCGGTGCCATTCGCAAGCGCTTGGGTGGTCTCCTGCGCCGTCAGGAATCCCGTGGGGTCGGTGTTGTTCGTCGGATTATTCCAAACATAGCTATA
>OULL01000007.1_pt1 | contig 7777 bp, 5 predicted proteins | sample 1694911 | NCBI WGS metagenome assembly OULL01 (sample SAMEA3914813, study PRJEB12502) | metagenome | biome: forest; material: soil | place: Canada | collected 2011-07-07 | depth 0.3 m
GATTTCAGTGACCAGCACGACGACGCCTGCGGTCAATGCGTATTTGGTGATCATCCAGAGCATGAGATTCCTTGTCGTGTTGTCGAGGCGGTGTACTTGTAGCCCAGCCGGGGCACCGGCGGCCGGCTTCTGCGTATTGCGATGTGCCAAAGTCCAGAGCGCCGGTTTTGATGAGAACGATGACGAGCAAAAACAAAAAACCCGCAGTCTCGAAAGAAACGCGGGTTATTGTTTGTTTATTACTTCTGGCGGAGACGCAGTCCGCCTGACACCAGTCCATCGACGTCCGCCACAATCCAATTATACCTTATTAAACAATTAGTTAAGGAAAATAATCGTCCACGGATGTCCTTTACCATTTGCTGAAATCCAGGTAAAATTTGATAGTCATTTTGATAGTCACGGGGATAGCGTGAAACGTCAACAGCAACGACTTTCAGCCTTGCAGGTCAGCAAACTCACCAAGCCAGGACTGTATGGGGACGGCGGCGGTCTAACTCTTCAAATCACAACCGGGGGTGCAAAATCCTGGCTGTTCCGCTTTATGGTAGCAGGGAAACCATACGGGATGGGACTGGGGCCGACGCACACAGTCAGTTTGGCAGAGGCACGGCAACAGGCGCTGGCTGCACGAAAATTGCTGCTCGCCGGCGTCAATCCCCTCACTACCAAGAAGGAGGAAAAGGCCGCAGCAGCCTTGGCCAACGCGAGGGTGATGACGTTCGACCAATGTGCGGAATCGTATATCAATGCGCAAAAAGCCGGCTGGAAGAACTCCAAACATGCGGATCAGTGGGCCAGCACAATCAAAGCATATGCCAGCCCGGTGTTCGGACATCTGCCCGTTGCCGAGGTCGACACGGTGTTGGTCGTAAAGTGTCTTGCACCAATTTGGGAAAGCAAAGCCGAAACCGCAAATCGTTTGCGCGGCCGTATTGAATCAGTGCTTGGCTGGGCAACCACAAGCGGCTATCGCTCGGGAGAAAACCCAGCTCGATGGAAGGGCCATCTGGAAAATCTGCTTGCATCGATCAGCAAAACGAGTCGAATGAAGCATCACCCCTCCCTCCCCTGGCAACGCGTTGGAGCTTTTATTGCTGAACTCAGAAAACGGGAAGGTGTTTCCGCGCGCTCCGTTGAATTCGCCATCTTGACCGCTTGCCGATCGGGCGAGGTGCGCGGCGCAAGGTGGGCAGAGTTCAATCTGGAGGACAAGATTTGGACGATACCCGCAGAGCGCATGAAAGCAAAACGCGAACATGAAGTGCCGCTGAGTGCTGCTGCTCTGAGGCTACTGAAGTCCATGACGAGGAATGGCGAAATAGTATTCGCAGGGACAAAATCGCAGCCGTTATCCGATATGTCCCTCACCGCGGTGATCCGACGCATGAACGACGGAGACGAGCCGGCGTGGGTTGATGCGAACGGCCAAGGTATCACTATTCACGGTTTTCGAAGCAGTTTTCGAATGTGGGCGGCAGAAACAACCAATTATCCGCGAGAAGTCGCCGAACACGCGCTAGCACATCAGCTACCAGATGCAGTTGAACGCGCTTATCAACGTGGATCCCAGTTTGCCAAGCGGGCAGCTTTGATGGCGGATTGGGCCGAATTTTGCGAAAAAGGCCAGAGCAATCAAGGAGGCAATTGATTTTGATTCCAAGCGGCGACTACCCTCTCTTTGTCTGGTAAATAGGCATTCCGCTCTGTTTCATATTGAATCAGCACCTCAACAATTTGCCGGTTACTTACTCCATACCTGGCAGCCAATTTCTCAAGGCTTTTTACCGTCTTGTCTGAAAGCAGCATGTTAATCTGCTTCTTGCCTGCATTGTTTTTTCGATATTTCTGCTGACTCCACCGCTTCTTAATTGCATCGACAATCTGGGTCTTTTCTGCATCACTTAGGCGGCTTCCATTGCGGCGCAAATTATCGAAGAGGATTAATAGCTCTTCATAGTTTGAAATCGGCGGCTGCCAGGAAAGCGGAAACTCCTTTTTGACTAGAAGCCAATTCCAAGCCAACTCGCAGCGAGAGATTTCATCCTCTTGCTGAAACCACGCGAAAATGCGATCACTTTGTTTTTGTTGATTCCATTCCCGTTCCAATTGCTGAATAAATGACAACTTACTAATCTGCTGTTCGCGCCAAATGTCCAGTCTCGCGATCACCAAACTTCGGCCCGCCAGCGCAGGAGGCATTATGACCATAGGAACTAGCTGTAGTAAGGCCACGCGCGACAAAAGCCAATTATTCTGCCGCCTGTCGTCGATGATCCAGTTCAAGCACTCTGCTGGCACCAGCCCCAACTCCATCTGCTCGCGCAAACTAGTCATCCCGCCATCCTGTGCCGCGAACCACTCAATATTGCGCATCATGCTAATTCCGCGGAAATTTTCCATTGGAAAATTCGCTCCACGAGATTGGCAATATAACCACATCCAAGTTTCCTCGCGCGCCTCGGGAGAACCATCCGGCGACGGCAGCCCTGCCGGGTGCCCATCATCCCTGATCATAAGACTCCTCTATTCAGTATTGTCTTGCGTATAACTTCGCTTTTTATAATTTTATCTTCAGAAAGTCAAGGAGAATTTTAAACAAATTTTATAGAAATTATTGAGTATTTTTTAGTGTTTTTGTGATTAATTCTAGAAGTTATATAGAAGAATAAATGAAGATACATTCACCTTAATTGACTGCGCCACTCGCATTTTCTTGGGGGCAAATGGTACTTCTGGGTTGTACGTATTCGTTTGGCGTTCAAAAGCTCACTCAAATTCTGGGCCAGCCGGCTCATACAAAAATTAGCAGCTTATTTTGTTCAGATAGTCACTTGTCGCTTTCCGAATCCACGCTGACAGTAAAGGCAGTGGTACATGATTAATAAAAAGTCAATGTATTAAATTCGATCACGCGATGTCAGGCTGACCAATTTATTGGACGCCCCACATAAACGCACTAATGACAAAGATCCAATGTCATGTTGGCTGCCACCGGCGAGATGGTGCCCCCTTGCGGGGTGCCGGCGTCGGTCGGGAAGCGCTCGTGTTGAAATACGTATCCCGCCTTGAGCCACTTCTGTAAAATCACCTACCCGACTTTGCGCTCCTTCAACCGAAATATCTTGCGTCCGTTGTCTGGCCGCTTTCAAGAGGTCAACGGACAAACCCCACAAGCAGAGCGATTCGTCGTGTGACGAGCCAAACCAGACAAAAGCAAACAGCGCCGATACCGGACATTCAGATCAGAAAATCGATGCACTTAGCCCAGCCGGCAGAAGTGGCCGAGCCAGTGGCTTCCCTGGCGTCGAATGCGACCACTTATGTGACCGGCGAGATATTGGCTGCCGGCGGCGGTTTGCGCTGACGAGATTGACGGCGGCGGAAGCAATGCCTCCGTCGCCGCCGGCGCGGATACACGGAAAGTCAGTTGGGCGCGCTATAGGTGCCCGTGAGTTGTCCCTGAGTCAGGTGGTTGTCGGCCATCTGGAACAGCAGCAGTTCCACCGAGCTGCCTGTGCTGCTCATGGTGAAGGGCACCTGGCCCGAGCCGACCTTGTGCTTCTTTACTGCGAAGACGATCAAGTCCGCGGTAGCCTTGATGGCGCCTTCGGGGTCGTCGGTGACGATGGCGCTGACGAAGCTCAAGGCCTTTTTCGTCACCTCGATCGCATATTCCTGGGTGACGTTGCTGTGGGTGATGTCGCTCATCTGCGGCGAGCCGAGCCACCAGTTATTGTCGCCGCTCTTGGCGCTGCCTTGTGCCAGGAGGAAATCCTGGGCGGTGTAGGTGACGCCGCCGATTTGCAGGGTCAGCGTGCCGCGCACGGCGAAGTTCAATTCGTCGGGTGTCGTATCGGCATAGGTCAGGGCGATGCCGCCGCCGCCGGCAGCGGCGTTGTTGAACCACTTGGCGACCGGCTTGGTTTTATGCCGGCCGGCATAGACGATCACGGTGTTGCCGTCACATTTCACGCCACCCCAGGTCGATTCCTGGCCCTCGCTGATGCTGTAGTCGGCCAGCTGGAAGCCGACCCCGGTCAAGCCGGGGATATCGAAGGTGAAGTCGTTCTTGTGCTGTTCGGTGCTCATGTCTCTCTTCCTCTCTGTTTAAGGTGCTGAAAAGGTCCGGGGCGCAAGTGATGCTCCGGGGGTCAAAAATTCGCATTGATCACAGCCGTCACATTGCGGTTGTCGATGTTGCCGTTCTCGTTGTTGTAGTAGTCGAGCATGACGAACCCGAAGCGCGCCTTTCCCGGCCTGGCCTGGAGCCAGGATTGCAAGGCCGGGTTCATCGGGCTCTTCTTGAAGCTCCAGGCATAGTCGTAAGGCGTATGGGCATTGCCGTAGGCGATGCTGTTGAAGCTCAGGTAGAGCCTTCCATCGTCGGCATTGGCGGAAGCCAGGGTGAGCGCATCGGAAACCGCCTGCATCTTGCTGCCGGTATCGTGGTTGTTGAATTGGTCTTCGATGTACAGGCTGGTCTGGCCGTCCGGTGTGGCGGTGGAAAAGGTGGCGCTGTTGTTGTTGGGCCAGCCTACGCCGTCGAACGTGCCGGGCTGCTGTTGCAGGTTCAAGCCCAGCACGGCATCGTCCGGCGCCCAGAAGCGGCGCAGCAGCACGACCTTGCCGCGCAATTGCGACAGCGGCAGCTGCGAACACGTGGGGCTCAGGCAAAACAGGTTTTGCCAGTTGCTTTCTTGCAGGTAGATTTGAAAGCCGTCGTAGACCGTTTCATCGGTGGCACTGCCGCCGGCATCGTTGACCAGCATGACGATGGCTTCGCCCGGATTGGTTTGCAGGAATTTACTGCAATGGGTCAGCACCTCGCCGAAGGTGAGGTCGCAGGACTTGTTGCCGTGGTTGACTTGCAGCGGGTCGGTGGCGGACGCCTTCTTGTCCGAGTTCGTGGTGAGCCGGATATCGAGAAAGCGGATGCCGTCGGTCAGTTGCTGACCGATGCCGAAATTCTGCGTGTGATAGGCATCCATTTTTATTTTTGCCGTACCCGAATCATGCGTGCCGGGCACGGACAGCTGCGCCATCGTCAGCGCGCTGTCCAAGCCCGACATCCAGTTCGACAAGCTTCCGGTGTAGGCGCCTTGCGTTGCTTCCGACATACCTTTCTCCTTTTGATGTGAATCCGGGCCAGCGATGAAGCGCAGTATCGTCAACGCGCGGTCTAATGTAAATTGGACAAAATATCGAGGACGATACCGGCCCGGGTACTAGTACCCGGCTTAGTGCCGATGGACCCTTGCGCAGCGTTGCGGTTTGCCCCGCTCCCGGCGATAATGCGCCGATGGATTTCCTGCCCGACTCTTGCCGATGAAATTGCTGATCGTCGACGACCATCCCACGATGCGCGCCGGATTGGCGTTGCTGTTGGCCCAGATGGAGGCGGGCGTGCAAGTGCTGGAAGCCGGCAGCGGCAGCGAAGGCCTGGCGCTGGCGCAGGAACATCCCGAGCTCGATGCTGTGTTTGTCGATTTGATGATGCCGGGCATGGACGGCATGGCGGCCGTGCAGGAGTTCGTACGGCGCCATCCGCAATTGCCGGTGATCGTCCTGTCCTCGTCGGAGGATGCGCAGGACGTGCGGCGCGCGCTCGGCTATGGCGCGCTGGGCTATATCCCCAAATCGGCCGGCCCGCAAACCATCCTCTCGGCGTTCCGGCTGGTCATGTCGGGCAATGTCTATGTGCCGCCGCTGTTGCTGCAAAGCATGCCCGTGGCGGCGGTTGAAGCCACTCCGGGACGCAACAGTGCAGCACGCCTGGCGCGCTTGACCGAGCGCCAGGCCGACGTACTCAAGCTGCTGTGCCAGGGCTTGTCGAACAAGGAAATCTGCCGCCGGCTCGATCTGTCGGACAGCACCGTCAAGGCCCACGTGTCGGCCATCTTCAAGGCGCTCGACGTGGTCAACCGCATGCAGGCCGTGCGCGCGGCCCAGGAAGCAGGGCTGATCGACTAGGCTACCGAGGCCGCATCCATCGGCCGCATCAGACTGGTGAGCGTGGCCCGCAGCTTGGCGTTGGGTACGGGTTTGTGCAGCAGCACGAAGCCGCTTTCCTGCGCTTCCTTCAAGCGGTTCGGCGCCGTGTCGCCGGTGATCAGCACACCGGGAATGTCGTCGTTGTATTCCGACTGCAGGCGCCGGATGACGTTGATGCCGCGCTCCCCCTCACGCAGTCGGTAGTCGCAAATGATCAGGCGGGGGCGCACTTCGCACGAGGCCAACTGCGCCAACATCTCCTGGCACGAGCCGGCCACGATCACGTCCAGCCCCCAACTGCCGAGCAGGTTTTGCATGGCGCGCAGCACGGTGGCTTCGTCATCGACGATCAAGACCAGGCCGTGCATGGACAAGGCCGGCTCCGGCGCGTCTTCCCGCGCGGGCAGGAAGGGCATTGCCGCCGCCACCGGCACGTCGACCGAAAAGGCCGAACCCTTGCCCACGCTGGAGCGCACCTGCAGCGGCGTGCCAAGGAGGTTGGTCAGGCGCCGGACGATGGCAAGACCGAGCCCCAGGCCCTTGTTGCGGTCGCGTTCATCGTTCCCGATCTGATAGAACTCCTGGAAGATCAGGTCGCGGTGTTCTGCCGCAATGCCGGGGCCGGTGTCGAGCACTTGTATCGACAGCATGCCGCCGCGGCGGCCGCAGCCGATCACGACACGGCCCGTCGGGCTGTAGCGCACGGCATTGGCCACCAGGTTGCGCACGATGCGGCCCAGCAGCATCGGGTCGCTGCGTACGTGCAGCGAACAGGGGTGCAGCACCAGCTTCAAGCCTTTTTCCTGGGCCGTTTCCTGGAATTCCCGGTGCACGCGTTCCAGTAGCGATTGGATCGGAAACACCTCGAAGCGCGGCTGCACGATGCCAGCATCGAGGCGCGACACATCGAGCAGCGAAGAAAACAATTCACCCATGGTGTGCAGCGAATCGTCGATGTGGTCGATGATTCTGGTTGCTTCTGCATCGGCCACTCGCGCGCGCAAGGCGCCGACGAACATGCCCAGCGCATGGATCGGCTGCCGCAAGTCGTGGCTGGCGGCGGCGAGGAAGCGCGACTTGGCCAGGTTGGCTTCTTCGGCCGCCGCCCGGGCATCGCGCAAGCTCTGTTCCTCCGCCTTGCGGATGGAGATGTCGACCAGGCTGACGATCAGGCAGGGCCGTCCTTCGAAATCGAGCGCGCGGGCCGATATCAGCACCCACGGCGTGGCACCGCGCCGCGTGGTGATGTGCAATTCCCGCCCGGAGCCCGTGACGGCGAGCTCGTTCGGCATATCTTGCGTGGCATCTGCGGCGCTGAAGCAATCGGCAAACCGGGTCGCGGGAATTTCGCTGCGCCCGACCTGCAGCAAATCGAGAAAATTGCGGTTCGCGCGCAGCACCGTTCCCTGTGCGGCATCGGTCAAGACCAGCGCCACGGGCGTGACCTCGAACATATGCGTGAGGTAGCGGTCGCGTTCGGCCAGTTCCGACACCAGGCGCTGGCGTACGTGGATCTCCTCGGATAACCTCACATTGGCCGCATGCTCATCGGTCAGGCGCGCATAGTCGAGACGGCGCAAGCGGTGCAACTGGGCCGCCGTCGTCATGCCGACCATGTTCGAGATGATGAAGGCCCAGATGATGGGCACGATTTCCGTAACACCCATGGGCTTGGTCAGCCACAGCATGGTGATGTAGGCCACCGAGCCGCCTATGCCCGATATCACGCGGTGCGGAAAGCGCAGCGGCACGAACAGGTAAGCCGCGAGGATGACGACCTGCA
>OULL01000014.1_pt1 | contig 7161 bp, 6 predicted proteins | sample 1694911 | NCBI WGS metagenome assembly OULL01 (sample SAMEA3914813, study PRJEB12502) | metagenome | biome: forest; material: soil | place: Canada | collected 2011-07-07 | depth 0.3 m
GAAGCGGCCAAGAATGCATCAACATCTCGTCGGGTGGGCGCTAACGCCCGCCATATTAAGACTACATTTTCCGTTTTCCGCACCTTTGCTATGGACATATGAAATGCTATTTGGAAGCGCCGGAAATAATGACATGAGTTCGCAAATCGAGCGTCGATTACATCCTTGAATCAAGCCATCTACCAATCATCAAGGCCGGAAATACGACATCAATCATTCATCCAGCTTGATTCAAGTCTACAAGGGCCTGATCAATAATCGCGTTCGGAGCGCTTCTTAAAATCGGGTTATTTTTTGGAAAGTACCCACTTGACCAACACATGCGCTTCCGCCTCGCTGACCTGGGCATTGGCTGGCATCGGAATCGCTCCCCAAGTTCCGCTGGTTCCCTTCAAGACTTCTTGTACCAGCTTGTCTTCAGCGTCTTTCTGGCCAGCATATTTTGCGGCCACGTCCTTGTAGGCCGGCCCAACAAGCTTGGACGCGACAGCATGGCATGATAGGCAATTCTTCGCTTTTGCCAAGTCTAAGCCGGCATCCTCTGCCGAAACAATTTGACTGAAGGCCAAAGCGCACGCCGTGATACAGGGCAAGACTACACGTTTCATTTTTCTCTCCAATAATTTATATGGCGGACAGGACATGCAATGACACCCAAGCGCATCTCAAAAAATCGTAGTGAGCGGCTTAATTTCAGCCGAGAAAACGCAGCCGAACGATCTTATGGCTTCAATGGCCTGAGATTGGCAAATTTACCAAGCTCTTCATTGGGATTTTAGTGGTGTCCTCGTCACTATCTAGGAAAAACTGGTCGAAGTACAATCGGATAAGTGACCGATGGCACTTTACGCTCGCACCTGGCCGCGTAATGCAATTGCAACCAACGCAAGTGCCGGTACAAGATGACATGACGCGCGTTCGCTGGGCGCTGTCCTATGCAGCATAGTCGTCGATCCAAACCAGCGCGCCGAACAAGCGACGCCTATCCATCCGCGACCAGCCGATATTCCTGCGGTCAAGCTGGGCGATACTGTTACCTGCTAGGCGTATTTGCTGTCGAACAGCATGTGCGCGGCAAATGGGTCTGCAGTCAGTGCTAAACCCTGGTCCAGGCGCCGGTACCAGCTCAGTTCATCGAAAAAGGCATCCCGACGTCAGCGCTGTTGGCAGGCGTGATCGTCGCCAAATATGCGGATCACCTGCCGCTGTATCGGTAAGTCGGTATCTTCGTGCGTGCCGGCCTGGCGATTCCAGATTCCACGCTATCGGAGTGGGTCGGCAGATGCGGCGTGCATCTGCAGCCACTGGTCGATGCCACTAAGATAGAAATGCTAGCGCAGCCGATCTTGTATGCCGACGAAATGTCGGTCCAAATGCTTACGTCGCGCAACGGAAAGACCCATCGTGTTTACCTCTGGAGCTACAGCAGCACCGGCACTAGTCCCATGAAGGCAGTTATCTTTGATTTCGCCGAGAGCCGAGTTGGCCGACATGCCGAACAATTCGCGGATCGATGGCGCGGCACCCTGATCTGCGATGATTTCAGCGGTTATGTTGTGCAGGAATTTATGTTGTGGTGGCGATGAAGATGGTGGGCGGACCGCGCGAAGGTTGGATGAAGAAGATGCTGTCGCGCCCGGACAACGTTTCTTTTGTTCAAGCGACGTGGTAAATTAATCGCATTTTTTGCGTCATTCGGCTGAAATCCCCTTGAAAGTCCCTTGATTTGGCATATCAGAGATCACATTGCAATGAACGAAAACCAAAATCAGCAAGAAATTCTATCCCCGATCAAAACAATTTTGGCGATATGCATTGACCCGGGCCGCGCTATGCGCAGCATATTCGAGCGACCAAGGGTATGGCTGCCTTTGGTTCTGAGCATTGTGTTCGGACTGATCCTTTTCGCTTGGTACTATCAGGTGGTCGATTATTCCTGGCTACAGGAAAGGATGACTGCCTCCATTTCCGATCCCGCAGCAAGGGCGCAAGCACAGAAAATATTGGGCAAGAACCTGATGTTGGCCAGCAGCGCCGGTGGATTGCTAATCGGCATACCTTTCGCCTACGCATTTTTTGCCTTATATTTTTTTGCAGTGGCCAAAGTCGCGAAGTTGCCGATCGGCTATGGGAAATGGTTTGCGTTCGTTGCCTGGGTGTCAGTACCCGGTCTATTGACCCTTCCGTTGGGTGCGATCCAGATTTTGATGGCGCAAGGCGGCCGCCTCGACCTGAATCAGCTCAATCCCGTGTCGCTCAATTCGCTGTTCTTTCATTTTGAGTCTGGCCAGCATTGGGCGAGCTTGCTTGATAGCTTGAGCTTGGTCACGCTGTGGTCGATCGTTCTTAGCGTAGTCGGCTTCCAAGCCTGGAGCAGATTTTCCCGAACCACTAGCATATTGGTTGTATTGCTGCCTTACGTCGTCGTCTACGGTGTTTGGTCTTTTATCGCCTTGATTACCAAAGCCGCATGAAGAAAAAATGGTTAGGTATTGCAGCAATTGTCGCCTTGCTGTTGATACCTGTTTTGCAAAAGGTATTCCGCGACCAGCCGGCCATTGCCGTGGAAACCGAGCCGGCGGCAACGCACGAGATCAAGGCCTCAGTGCTGGCTTCCGGCAACCTCGTGTATCAGGAGCAGGCCCTGCTTTCGCCCGAGGTGATCGGCAAGGTGACCGAGATCCACGTCAAGGAAGGCGACAAAGTCGAACGCGGCCAGTTGGTGCTGCATCTGGACGACCAGACCTACCGCGCCGAAGTGGCGCAGCAGGAAGCCGCCGTGCGCCAGCAAAGGATCAGCATCGAGCGTCAGCGCGTGAACCTGGAAAGCCAGCAAAACCAGCTCAAGCGCAAGGAAGAATTGCACGACAAGAAAATGATCGCCGACCAGCAGGTTGACGATGCGCGCTACGCGGTCGAACTGGCGCAGGTCGATCTGCGCAACAGCAAGGAAGGTCTCGACCAGGCCGAGGCGGTGCTCAAGCAATATCGCGAACGGCTGGAGAAGACCAATATCCGCGCGCCGATCGCCGGCACGGTGACTGCCATCGATATCAAGGTTGGCGAAACGGCCGTGGCCAGCCAGATCGGCATCGCCGGGTCCACCCTCATGACAATCGCCAACACGGCCACCATCATGACCGAAGTCAACGTCGACGAAGCCGACATCGCCGGCATCAAGCTTGGGCAGGAGGTATCGATCCACACGGCCGCCTTCCCCGACGTGGCCTTGAGCGGCACGGTGCAGAGCATCCCCTTGTCGGTCAAGCGCAACGATGCCGGCAGCAACGGCGGCGTGTCGATGGCGCGCAGCTATACCATCAAGGTCAAGCTCGAAAGCACCAAGGACCTGGCGCTGCGGCCGGGCATGACCTGCCGCGCGGAAATCTACACCGCCACCACCGGGCAATCGCTCGCGGTGCCGGTGCAGGCGGTGATGAGCAACAATGACGAGAAGACCATCGTGCCCGACGGCGCGGCCAAAGCGGGCCGCAGCAAACCGGCAGTCAAGGAAGAGAGCTACGTCTTCGTCGACAAGGGCGGCGTGGCCGACAAGCGCATCGTCAAGACCGGCATCTCGGACGACACGCGGCAGGAAATTCTCTCCGGCATCAAGGCCGGCGAAGCCATCATCGTCGGCCCCTACAAGGTGTTGCGCCACCTGGCCTCAGGCGACAAGATCAAAGTGGAAGTCAAACCGCAATGACGCTCGGCGCAGCCGAATCAACCAGTGTGGGAAACGCGGACGGTGAGCCGTTGATCTGTTTGAGCGGGGTATGCAAACGCTATACGATGGGCGAGGAAATCATCGCCGCGCTCGACGGCATCGACCTGCAGATCCAACGCAACGAATACCTGGCTTTCATCGGCTCCTCAGGCTCCGGCAAATCGACCATGATGAATATCCTGGGCTGCCTCGACACGCCTTCCGCCGGGCATTATTTCCTCAACGGGCGCGACGTGGCCAAAATGAGCGAGGCCGACCTGGCGCGCACGCGCAGCCGCGAGATCGGCTTCATCTTTCAAAGCTTCAATCTGTTGACGCGCGCCACGGCGTTGCAAAACGTGATGCAGCCGCTGATTTACCAGGGCGTGCGCTACGCCGAGCGCGAACGGCGCGCGCGCCTGGCGATCGGCCGCGTGGGGCTGGAAAACCGCGCCGGGCATTTGCCCAGCCAACTATCCGGCGGGCAGCGCCAGCGCATCGCGATTGCGCGCGCGCTGTGCAGCAACCCGTCCATCCTGCTGGCCGACGAGCCGACTGGCAACCTCGATTCGCACACGACAGCCGACATCATGGCGCTGTTCGATGAGTTGCACGCCGAAGGCCAGACCATCATCCTGGTCACGCACGAACAGGAAATTGCCGAGCATTGCCGCCGTGTCGTGCGCCTGTCCGACGGCAAAGTCGTGTCCGACCGAAGCAAAGAGACGCTACATGTATAGCCTGCTCGAAAGCTTCCGCTCGGCCCTACAAAGCATCAGGGCGCACGCCTTTCGCAGCTTCCTGACCACGCTCGGCATCATTATCGGCGTGGCATCGGTGATCACAGTGGTATCGATCGTGCAAGGCCTGTCGCTATCGATCAGCAGCAGTTTCAAGGGACTGGGCACGAACAGCCTGACCGTGCGCGCCGACACCTCCTTCGAAGAAGCCCTGCAGGGCAAGCAAAACCGCCTGAGCCTCAACGACTTCAATCAACTGGTGCGCCATATCGACGGCATCAGCAATATTTCCCCGTCGTTCACGCCGCTCGGGCAATTCGGCGTGACCATCAGGAACGGCAGCCAAAGCGCTTATTCCAGCGTGGTCGCGGCGACCGAATCGTTCCAGGATGCACGCCAGACGTTTCCGCAGTACGGCCGCTTCATCAGCAGCGGCGACAACCTGTCGCGGCGCAAGGTGGTAGTGATCGGCAACCGCCTGCGTGAGAACCTGCACCTGCCGGATGACCCAATCGGCAAATTCATCGTCATCGGCGGTGAGTGGTACAAGATCGTCGGCGCCACTGAGCCGCGCGGCGAAATGTTCGGCATGAGCCGCGACGATTATGCCGTGATCCCGTTTTCAGTCGGGCAATCGGTGGCCGGGGGAACCAACCGGGAAAATATCGAGATCACCGTCGATGTCGACAACGTCGAACAGATCGAAGCCATCCAGGAAAGAATCGTCGGCCTGTTCCGCCAGCTGCATCATTTGAAACCGGGCCAGCGCAATGATTTCAAGGTTCAGACCGCGCAGGAACTGACCGAATCGTTCGCGAAAATCATCGACACCATGACGGTCGTGCTGGGCGGCATCGTCAGCATCTCGCTGCTGGTCGGCGGCATCGGCATCATGAACATCATGCTGGTGTCCGTGACGGAACGCACCAGGGAAATCGGCATCTGCAAGGCACTGGGCGCGCAAAAACACCACATCCTGATGCAGTTCCTGATCGAGGCAACCACGCTCTCCATGTTCGGCGGCCTGATCGGCCTAGCGCTGGGCTATGTGCTGGGCTTCATCGCAGCGAAAATGATCCCCAACTTCCCCGACGCCTTCGTGCCGTGGTGGGCCGTGCTGCTGGCGTTTTCCTTCTCGACTGTCGTCGGGATCGTGTTCGGGCTGATCCCTGCGGCGAAGGCGGCGAATCTGGAGCCGATTGATGCGTTGCGTTACGAATGAGTAAATGCAGAAAACGTATCCGAACAGTGGGTCGCTGAAGTCCGGACCACTATTCTGCACGGGATAGACCTCGTCCGGCCTCCATGGATCAAGCAATACCGCTGCCCGGGTGATTATGAAAAATTATTTTGGGGAGGCTAATTATTCGTGCTGCATAATTTCATCATGGCAATGCTTCCGTATGGTTTGGTGAGTAAAATATGTTAGCTGAACCGATGCTGCCAATTGCCTAGCAAGTCTCGGTGTACTTGCGACAAACATTGATGGGGGAAATCCCGCGGTGAAGATACTCGATATCTTCCAGCCCTCCAAAGTCAGATGCTTTCCACGACCTGCGAACTGGACGAAGATCCGTTCTCCCAACGTGCAAGTCGCCGCCGGATATCCTCTTTTACAGCGGTATCACTCAAGCGGGATCCGCCCTTCGTCAGCACCAATTTGTCTCTAGCCCAAGCCGTCCAACCAAAGCCATCATGGTCGATTGCAAACCAGTCCAACGGCTTCCGACGAAGTACGTCACCCCAGACTTGTATGCCGCAGGGAAGTTGTCAGAATTCCTGGGCAACCATTGATAGATGGTGAAACGTTGCGCCGGTTACGCGCGCTCTGATCAATGGGTGCAAGCGGCATTTGGCATAACTGAAACTCCTCGCGCGCGCCCATGACGTGCTAAGCACGATCTCGACCTGCGGTGAGGCGCCAGCAAGTCGATCAAGACGGGCTCTCAATCGAACAGGCGCCAGGCAGGAGTTATGGTGAAGCCACAATCGCGAACTAGCCAGACCGAGTCGTCATGAAGTACGCCGTCAAAAATCTAGGTAGCAAATACGCATAGTCGTTCAGAATATTATTATCCTGAAGACCCGCTAGGTGATCCTGGGCGCCGGCGTTTCTGCAATAGTTCGTCCAACCAACTAACCTATGCATACGCTATTCGAAAATCTTTCCCATTGCCAAGATAACTGCAGATCAATGCTAAGGATTCGAAGGCACACTTTAAATTAGTGTCCCCTACTCGAATTCACACCCCAATGTACTGCTGGGTGCATATTCGCATCAACCTTGCCACCGTATCGCACTTCAATCTTGCCACCGCCGCGCATTTCAAAATCGCCGGCCATTAGCATCGCAATCCTGCTACCAGAAGTTGGACGCTTGGTCGCGACAGGCCGCAGTGAGTCACGAACCGGCCATTGACAACGCACGGAATTCGAATGCCGCTTGTCGGCAATAAATGGTATGGACGCCGCCTTCTAGGGTGCGGGAGCCAAGGTAGGGGGGACTTCAGCGCCGACGGCATCAATGTGCAAAAGTGGAAGCGGTAGCGCGCATTTCTGGGCGCGCAAGCTGCAGTCATTGGGACATACTGTGAGGGTGATCGTGCCACAGTTTGTCAAACCCTACCCCAAGGGAAACAAGCACGATGCGGCAGACGCAGCGGCGATTTGCGAAGCAGCCAGCCGGCCCAGCATGCGATTTTTGCCAGTCAAGAC
>OULL01000013.1_pt1 | contig 6812 bp, 2 predicted proteins | sample 1694911 | NCBI WGS metagenome assembly OULL01 (sample SAMEA3914813, study PRJEB12502) | metagenome | biome: forest; material: soil | place: Canada | collected 2011-07-07 | depth 0.3 m
CGCGCTCGGCAACCATAGTGAGAGAAGAGCAAATTCGCTTTCCGTCGGGTTCCTGCCAGTCAAATTCTGTTTCGACCTTCTCGCCACAGGCCAATACGCCTCGCAGCATTTCCTGAAACTCTGCTGCGGGCATGGTCGGCACTCGCCACAACTCGCGCGGTGTTTTGCCAAGGCTTGCCTCTGCGGGAAAGCCGGTCGCAGCTTCATGGGTGGGATTGACATAAATGCGACGGCAGTCTCTGTCGTAGCGCACGATAGCGTCGGGGCTGTTATCCGACAGCGCACGAAACTCTTGTTCGCGTTCGCGCAGCAGCTCTGCGATCAGCTTGCGCTCCGTTATGTCGTGTATGTATCCGTACCAAACAACCCCGCCGTCGGGATGCTGCTCGGGATTGGTGTGTCCCTCCATCCAGCGAATTCCACGAGCGGGATGCAAAATCCTATACTCTTCACGCCACGGAGTCATATATCGAGCCGATTCGGAAATCGATTCCTTTATCCGCGCCAGGTCATCCGGATGAGTCATCACGATCAGCGGTGTCGCATCGTCGACGACATCATCGGGATTCAAGCCAAAAAGTTCCCAAATATTTGGAGAAATATAAGATACATGAAAGGAACCATCTTGGCGCTGATGGAATCTGCCCATTATGCCCGGGGAAGTCCTCAACAATGTGCTAAATTCCCTATCACGGGCTGCGAGGGCCAGCTCAGCGAGCTTGCGTTTGGTAATGTCCAGCGTGATGCCATACCACACCATACTATTGTCGGCCAGACGTTCCGGCGCGGAGCGAACTTCGACCCAGAGTTCCCCTTTTTCCGGATTGAGCACCCGGAATTCCACTTGGAAAAATGTCAATGTTCGAGCGGATTCGGAAACGGCGGCTCGAAGTCCTAAAATGTCGCTTGGATGAATCAAGCTCGCCAGGCAAGAAGAATCGTGCACGACATCTTCAGGTCGCACGCCATAAATATCCCGGATTCCCGCGCTTGCATAAGGTGTGCAGGCATGCCCAGTCGGTGAAACGCAAAATGTGTGCACAAATCCGAGAATATTTTCGGCAAGGTGATTCCAGAGCGAATCTGACCTCAGACAGTCCTGAATGAGTTGATCCATTTTTTTGCCCTTCCCGATTTCCATTTGCGATCTCATGTAGTTATTCCCCAAAATAATGCACTGTGTTCAACTTGGCAGCGCATTCCCCGCCAGCAGATCCACCTCGCTAAAGGTTCCCGTAGGGGCCTTGAGTTTGAATCCCTGCAGCGAGGCCTCATAGCGCGCCTCCGACAAGTCGCGCTGCGCGGTAAATAGCTGCGGCTCTGCATTCAACACATTGATATTGATGCGTATGCCGAGGCGGTAGTTTGAAACGCGCATGGGTGGCAGAATTGCTGTGCGAATGAGTGGCTGGGTCGATACGGCATGCGTCAGCGTCGTGGGGCGGTTGCTGCCGGCCTGGAACAAAACGATATGCTCGGCATTGGCTTGCACCACGATGGCCGGACGCTTCGTGTTGGTGACGGTGGCGCCAACCGTATTACCAGAGCTTTCTGGCGCTTCCTTGACGATCTGCACATGCGTCACGGCCAGGCACGGCAGGTTGAGCTTGGCCACCGTTTGGCTGGTGCAATCCTTGCGCTTGATGCAAAAGCGCAGGGCGCGCGTGGCAGGGATGAAGGAATCGCTGTTGTAAGGCGGCGGGAACTGGCGTACCAGTAGTTCGCTGTCGAAAGGCTGGCAGTTCACGGCGCGGGAGCCGCCCATGGTCCAGACGAGGTCGGCCACAGTGAAACTGTGTTGTGTCTGGCCGTGCGGGCGCTCGGTTGATGAATCCTGCGAAGCCGTGCTGCGCGCCGCGAACGCGCGAAGAAGGCGCCGCGGCATTAGCGCGAGGTCCCGGAAATTTCAGTTGGTGAGTTATATACTGAGATTGGTTTGCACGTGGTCAAGCCATAAATAGGACTTGGACCGATGGCCGGGTGGAACCAGAAACGCGTATGGGTTGCCGCATTGTTGTGGAAAACCATCTAGTGAACCTCCCCCATTGTCGTGCCGTCGAGATATTCCTGCCGATGCCGCGAATCGTCGCTTTATGGGTATTAGAGCTCCCACGTCAGGAAGACTTGAGGACGGCAGTCTTCGCTTCTTTCGTTTGCAAAGCCCTGGGCAACCTCCATATTTTCATGGTGCGTGCGATACAACGAACTGCGTTCTTCTTAAATCAAATGTCAGCCTCATTGTGAGACGCTTTAGTTCTATTTAGTAGAATACACTATCCTTCGGCGATCAAATGATACTGGAAAATGCAAAATTCCTGTAATCGGTCATTTATCCGATGATCGAGGCATTTATCCGCTTTGAACTTATCGTGGACGAAATCAATCCCGATCGTGAAATTTTTTGCAACTGCGGATGCCATTAACTGATGAACTGCGCCAAACATTGAGTCTCCCACCAAACACGCACGGCAATCGTGCATGCTCTCAAATTTCAGGACAGACGTTTCCGCTTCACTCTCTAACGACAATTAACATCAAATTTACGTTCAATTTGACGAGATGCCGTTATACTGCCCCTTACATTTTCAGCGAAACGGAACTTGAATTACATTGGAATACTAAATTTTGGGAGATTTCGTGGATGAACAGTACACTCTCGCTCAGGCGGGTGATGGCACTGGCGATCGCCGTCGGACTGTTGCTACCTATTCTATTCAGTAGCTGGCAGACATATAGACAGCAGCAGGCCATTTTGGCCGCTGCGCTCGAAAACGATCAGCAGCGACTGGCCGGCATGCTCGCAAATGGACTGGCTGGAATGATCTGGGACATGGACAAAACGGCGATCAAGATGCTTGAAGAGGCTTGCGTGTTGGACGAGCGCGTGGTTCGCATCTCGCTTAACACGGGCCACGAACATCTTCCCGGCATCGAACGTCCGGAGCGTCGGCAAGGCCAGTTGCTGACTGTGACGAAGCCGATGGTGTGGCAGGGTCATGATGTCGGCGAAGTGCGACTCGACATGGATACAGGCCAGATGGATCAGCGACTGCGCCAGCAGTTCCAGCAGTTTCTTTTGATTGCCGCCGCCCAATTGGCGCTCTCCCTCACGCTGATCCTGCTGATTTTAAACGCCCGCTTCGTCGTGCCGATTCGCCGCCTGATGGTCGAGTCGGCGCTGCTGGCGTGCCGCAATCTCGACCAGCCATTCATGTGGCAACGCCGGGACGAATTGGGTGCGCTCGGCAACAGTCTGGAATCGACGCGGTTGTCGCTGCATGCGGCATTCAAAGAACTGCAGGAGAGCGAGCAGCGTTTCCGCAGCTTGACGCAACTTTCATCCGATTGGTATTGGGAGCGCGATGCAGAGGACCGGCTCACCTTGCTGTCACCGGAGTTTATTGAGAGTACCGGTATCGATCCCGCCGACTTCTTTGGCGGCAAGCGCGGCACCGAGGCTGGCTTCAGCTACGATCCTGACGACTGGCAAAGATATCTCCAGTCCGTCGCCACGCGCGAACCTTTCCATGATTTACAATGGAAGCTCAACCAACACAACGGCCAGGTTCATTACGGCAACATAAGCGGCGAACCGATATTCGAACAAAATGGTGCGTTTCGCGGCTATCGCGGCGTCGGCAAGGATGTCACCGCCGCGAAGCTGGCCGAGGCCGCCCAGAAAAGCGAGGTGCGGTTGCGCAAACTGGTCGAACATTTGCCTGCCGGTGCCATCTATATCGACGCCGGAACCATCTTGCTCAACAAGGCCGCCGAGTCGCTGACGGGCTACACGCGTGAGGAAATCGCCGGTGTCGACGACTGGTTCAGCAAAATCTTCGGCGCAACGGCATCGCAAGAGGGCGAGCATTATGTGCGGGATCGGGCGCTGGGTTTTCCCGAGCCGCGCGAGATTGAAATACGGCGCAAGGACGGCAGCATGCGCACCATCGAATTCGCCGGCTATCTAGACGAATCGAGCGAAGTCTGGCTGCTGCACGACGTAACGCTGCGTCAGGCAACGCAGGAAGCGCTCGAAGAAATCTTGATGGAACAGCGTGCGATCCTAAACAACGCCATCGTCGGGATCTATTTCCTAAAGGGTCCTTTCCTTCAGCGTTGTAATCGCAGTCTGGAAGAGATGCTTGGCTACGGTTTCGGCGAACTGGTCGGCCGTCCACTCGCGATCATATTTGAAGATACCGATTCATCGGCGCGATTCATTCAAGCTTCCGCGCCGCTGATTGCTTCGGGAAGGAGCTGGGTCGGTGAATGGCAGGCGAAGCGCCGGGACGGTGCGCTCTTGTGGGTTCAGTTCCATGGCAAGGTGATCGACCCCGACGATGTGGGGCGCGGCAGTATCTGGGTAACGCAGGACATCTCGGAACGCAGGCATGCGGAAGAAGCTCTCAAGCGCTCGTTGATGGAGCAGCAAGCCATGTTCGACAATGCCATTGCCGGCATCGAACTGGTGCGCAATCGTGTTATCGAACGCTGCAACCGCGGCTTGGAAGTTATGCTCGGCTATGAGTCCGGCGAGCTTGTCGGAAAACCGACGCGCATTTATTACGCCTCCGCGCAGTCGTGGCTCGACCACTGCAACAGCGTGTACCCGCTACTCAAAGCGGGGCTGCCCGCCTCCGGCGAGTGGGAAATGGTACGCAAAGACGGCCGACGCATTTGGTGCATCTATCATGGCAAGCCGTTGGACCCGCACGACATCTCCAAAGGTTCAATATGGGTGATGCAAGACATCTCGGAGCGCAAAGATGCAGAAGCGTCGCTGCAGCAGGCAATGCTTGAGCAACAGGCCCTGCTCGACCATTCTCTATTCGGCATCGCATTCGTGGTCGACCGCAAAATCGTGCGCAATAACTCCGGCATGGAACAGATCTTGGGTTATGCGCCGGGAGAACTCACGGGCAAATCCACGCGGTACTGGTATATGAGCGAACAAGACTTTCACGACATGGGCGAAGCCGCCGCCGCACTGCACGGCGCGGACAGCTACGCGCGCGACATGCCGTTCCGGCGCAAGGACGGCAGCTCGGTATGGTGCAGCTTCAATGCCAAATGGATCGAGCCAGATCGTCCAGATAGCGGCTCGATCTGCGTCATGCAGGACATCAGCGCGCGCAAGGCCACCGAAGAAGCGCTCAAGCGCGCCATGGTAGAGCTAGAAAAGACGCTGGCGCGGGTGCGTCAGAGTGAGAGCGATATGTTGCTGCGCAGCGAGCTCTCAGGATTCCTTCAAGCCTGCGAAACGCAGCATGAAGCGTTCCGCAGCGTAGCCAGCTTCATGCCGCGTTTGTTTCCTGGCAGTGCCGGCACGATTTACTTGATCGACGAAAGCGCGCAGGAATTGGTCGGTCAGGCGAACTGGGGGCGCTCGCAAGGATCCGTCACCAGTTTCCTGCCGTCGGACTGTTGGGCCATGCGGCGCGGCTTGCCATATCAGGTTCATGACCCGCAGCACCAGAGTTGCTGCTCTCACCTTAGCGAAGAGCGCGGACATTTCGGCACCTACATCTGCCTGCCGCTCGCGGCCCAAGGCGATATTTTTGCCCTCCTGTTCATCGACTACCATATTGCGCTTGCCGATCCAGACAAACGCCGGCTGCGCAAGCGCCGCGCTATTGCGCTGGCCGAACAGATCGGCCTGGCGCTCGCCAATCTGCGGCTGCGCGAAAAGCTGCGCGCCCAATCTATGCGCGATCCGCTCACCGGCCTGTACAACCGGCGGTACATGCACGACGTGCTACGACGCGAACTGATCCGCGCCCGACGCAGCGGCGGCAGTCTTGCCGTGGCGGTCGCCGATGTCGACTTCTTCAAGAACTTCAACGATACCTATGGTCACGACGCCGGCGATGTCGTGCTGCAAAGCGTCGCCAGGGCGCTGGAGGACCGTGTGCGCGAGAACGATCTGGTATGCCGTTTCGGCGGCGAAGAGTTTGTTGTTGTCTTGCCCGACATATCTGCCGAGATGGCATTGAAGCGACTCAACGGTCTGCTGGCGGCCATACGCGAATTGAATCTAAAGCACGGCGGCCGCGATCTAGGCGCCGTGACAGCCTCGTTCGGCGTGGCGCTTTATCCCGGTCACGGCATCGATACCGAAAGGCTACTTAAGCGCGCCGATGAGGCACTTTACAAGGCGAAGAAAACCGGCAGGAACCGTGTTGTCATGTGCGATGCTGACGAGTTGGAGACTTAGATGTCCAGGGGAGTGGCGCTGGAGAGGTGCACCTCACGCCCTCCCAGAAACGAACGTGATCCCCTTGATTCATCCAGCTTCGATTGCCCATCTTTGATGGAAAGACCCCAATGAGCGAACAAGTCCTGATTTTGGCTACGAGCGCCTTTAATCCATATCCGCGCCCAGGTGATCTTTTCCTTTATCTTGCGATATCTCCGCCGCACCCAATGCCCCAGGTACTGGTCAAACGAGTTGACGATGGTGCGCAGAGCGAAATGGTGAAACTTGATCGACCATAAGTGTTGACGTAGGCTGAAACAATCTAGCTTGCTGTGATATTTGCAACCGATAACAATGGATATTCAAGGTAAGCACCACGCCAGCACCGTCCTTGATTTTTCAGAGGTGATTTGACGTCCGAGCTTACGCTGATTTTTGGACCAAGTGATCGGCGACGTTTCAAGGCAGGAGATCAGCGACGCGATTGATCGGATGGTCAGCAATATGTGTGAACACATAACGCAGGTAGGCTTCCGGGTCGAGGCCATTCATGCGCGCCGAGCCAATCAGCGAGTACATGGCTGCCGCACGTTCACCACCACTGTCAGCGCCGAGA
>OULL01000006.1_pt1 | contig 5583 bp, 5 predicted proteins | sample 1694911 | NCBI WGS metagenome assembly OULL01 (sample SAMEA3914813, study PRJEB12502) | metagenome | biome: forest; material: soil | place: Canada | collected 2011-07-07 | depth 0.3 m
CGAGCCGCCGATCCAGAACCTGACGCTGATAGACCTGCAACAAAGCGAAGAACAATGGGCGAAGCTGCGGCGTCCCGGAGCCGTGGATGCGGTGAAAGTCCGGTTGGGCGCACTCTCGGCCTGGCTCGACGGGCGCAACCACCTGGTCGATCGCTTCACGGCGGCGGACATTCTGATGACGACCGTGCTGAGGCTCATTCGACACACCGATCTGGTGGCCGAATTTCCTGTGCTCAAGGCCTACGTCAAGCGCTGTGAGTCGCGGCCAGCCTTCCAAAAGGCCTTGCGTGATCAACTGGCGGACTACGCTGGAAACGCTCCGGTGGCAGCCTGAGACAAAAGTGTCGTCGCATGCCCATCGAGTGCACCACCGTGCGGCAAGCTGTGCAACGGAGAGATTAATCCAGCAAAACCATATAGCTCTTTAGAGATGGCGGGCGGACTTCTTTCGGTGCGAGTAGACGGCCGGCCGCTCGCCCGTTGTTTTGAAGAAGTAACCTGAAAATGGGCCGTTGCCCCGAAGAAAGTCCGAGTTCCGACGCCCTATGTTTCGAAGAAAATCCACTTCCTCAGCCGATGTCCCAAAGAAAGTGCCCGATTTCACCTCCCTCGATGTCCTAAAGAACAGCCGCTTGACTGCCGTTGTCCTGAAGAAGGGCGCTTTCTTTTGATGGCGAGGTTCTGGTAGGCGGAGCCAAGCGGCTCCGCCGCTACGGGGTCAGCAACGCGCTTTTCCACTGATCTGGTGGTAGCTTCCTATTGGTGGCGCCCTTCCGGACATAGAGATGCTGGTCTTCCACGATCGCAACCGGTCTGGGGTCCGCCCGCGGGACTTCGATGACAGCGACCAAAGCACCTCTCACCGTGGCCATTTCGATCTGCAAGGCAACGTCACCGTACACATAACTCCTGATCCGGCTCTTCAGTGCCCCCGTGTATTTGGCCAGGGCTGCATCGTCCACCTTGTCCTTCGCCCAGGTTGCAAGTCCTGAACCAGTCCCGGTGATCGTGCCGTCATCGTCGATGCCGAGGTAGATCCGTCCCCCAGCGGTGTTGGCGAACGCCACCACCGTCGTCACAAGCTCCCGCAATTTGGTCTTCTCGGAAGGCGTGCCCATGCCCTGATCGGGCGAAATGAATGGCTTGAACTCGATCTCAGATCCCTCGCCAGCCTCGCGGGCATCTTCTACCTGGCTCGCCAGCCCCCTCCTTGCCGGCCGGAGCCGGACGCTACCGGGCCCGAACCGGGAAAAGCTGTCTTCACGATGAGAGTCGTAGACGGTGCCTTTTTCGTCGATCAGGTAATACTCGAGTCGCTCGGCTTCGAGAGCTACGGTGAGCAACGCCTTTAAGTTCGAAACCGGCGTATCGAGTTGGTGCATAGTTTTCCCGACCCAGTAGGCTCCCTTGATGCGGAGCCACAGCATGCCGGCTCCTTCCCCCGCAACTGAGATATTCAGCTCCCCCTGGTCGGAAAGCGTGGCCTCGGCAACGTAGGCGCGAACCTCCGGGAGCAGGAAATGGACCTGTCCATTGCGCCCGTCTCGATCCTGGTGGTAGTCCCGCAGAGGTAGATACTGTTGCACAGCGGCGTACACATCGGGAAAGAACGGCCGATCAGGTGCCAACAACCGGGTACGCGGATAGGTTCCTGCCTGGCGCGTGAACACCTGGCTGACTACGTAGCCCGTGCGCTCCATATAAATGTTATTCACCGGCAACTGCTCCACCTGCCACTGCGCCATCTGGCCGCGCTGCAGCACGATGTCCCCCAGCTTGAAGGCGCCCTTGTCGATATCCACCGCAAATTGCAAGCATTCGGAGCCGTTTAATACGTCCTCGTGCAGCGAGGCGTGCGCATATCGGTGCGATAAGCGCTTTCCCGAAACTGTCTCCGGCGGCAAAATTTCCTGAACCGTGCAGCAGACCAACTCCCAAATGTTCGTTGCCGAGAGAGCCGCAACGGCTCGCCTTAGAAACCGCCGGTCATCGAGATTGGTCATCTCGAGCAGTTGTTTCGGCAGGCGATTAAAGCTTTGGCTATCCATTCGTTGAATTCGGTTTTCTGGGAACTTTTTTGTGTGCCTGCGGAGTGGCGGGCGCCGACGGGGCTGTCGGGGCTTGCAGCGTGGTCAAGGCCTGCGGGGACGGGGACTGCGGTGTGGTCTGCGCGGGAGGCTGAACTTGAGCCAAGCCGAACGGCAGGCAGGTCTCGATCAGGTCCCAGTGTAGCCCCACCGAAATTCCTAGCATCAGTCCCCACATCATCATCAGGGCAACGCAAAGGTAACGGGAGGCAAAACGCCCCCGCCATGACCCTTGAGCCTGGGAAAATGGCTGCGGATAGGCCCCTTGCTGGATTTTGCAACTGCCGGGCTCGATCTCCCCATCCTTGGCCTTGCCGAGGCCGTCGGGGTCCGGGTGGAATTCCCGAATCCAATGCCTTTTTAGCCGGGTCGATTGGGCCTGTGCAGCCAAGACCCCGAACATCGTGAACAGCGCGACGACGAAGCCAAACATTGAAAGAACGAATTGGACCAGAAGCTCCTCGCCGCCATGAAGTTGAGAGCCTGCAAACACGTAGATGGCGGCAAGGAACGTCTGGGCGCTCATGTTCCAGCCCATTCGATTGGAGACGAGCTGCTGCTCCCGCCAAATCTGCTCGGCTATCGCGTTGGCGAGCTGAATCCGATTTGTAAAATAGATTTCTTCCGCCAGCTCGAAATGCAACTTCCCCGAACGAAGAGTAGCGGGTGGAGGGGGTGCCCCCAAGGCGGCCACAACCTCGGCCATGGCAGCTGCAGCGTTGGCGAGTGCAAGGGCTGCTGCAGCGACAGCGGCCGGGGTAACAGATCCAGCCGGCGAACCGTGTGCAGCGGACGGAGCAGGCACCTCAGGCGGAACCGGCAGCGTTGCGCCACCTGACGCCTCAGGCTTTTCGGGATTTGCCATGCGTTGATCTCCCTGAGTTACCAGCCACGCCCACGCGCGCTGGCAATCCTGTTTGGTATTGGAGCATGATGGCTCACAGACCAGCAAGGGTAGTGCCACTTGATCCCGAAGCTTCTCATCTTCGACTTCGATGGCGTCGTTGCGGATAGCGAAACGCTTGCCTGCGGCATTGCGGCCGCGTACGCGACTGAACTCGGTGCGCCGATGAGCGCTGCTGAAGGACTAACCTTGTTGATGGGGAGGAGGGTTGCAGATGTCGCCGCGCTGATTGCCGGGCGAGGTGGCACCGTTCCCGAAGACTTCGCGGAGCAGCTGCTCGAACGAACCCTAAGCTGTTTCGCAACCAGTCTCGAGCCGGTTCCCGGCGTCCGTCAATTTCTCGAAAGTCAGGCCGGCATCCCGCATTGCATTGCCTCGTCGAGCTCACACGCTCGCTTGAATGCCAGTCTTGCACGCATCGGCTTGTCGGACTGGTTCAAAGATCGCGTCTTCAGCGTCGATGATGTCTCGCGCGGCAAACCATTTCCCGACGTCTTTTTACATGCTGCCAAAGTGATGGGGCAGTCGCCGGCCGATACGCTCGTCATCGAGGACAGCGTCGGTGGCGTAACCGCCGGTGTAGCCGCGGGCATGCAGGTTGTCGGCCTACTTGCGGGAACTCATGTCAAGCACGACACCATCGAGCGTTTGAGAGAAGCCGGCGCGGTAGCTGTTGTCCGCAGCTACGTTGAATTGACTGCGTGGATTGCCCAAGGCTGAAACTTGTCCAATCGGATGCGTGTCCTTAGAAAAATTCTTCAAATTGGGCGACCAAAGATTTTTCTTTAGAACATCGAGCTGCCCAAATATCTTTCTTCAAGAAGACTTTGAGTTTTTTGCGCCAATTAAAAGTCGGGGTGCGCTCGATAGGCCGGTGACGACAAAAAGCCCATTCGGACAGGGTCAAATAATCAAATAGAACTTCGCATAATAGATATTATGTTAAGTAAAAGATTGGCCCGCCAAAGGAACGGATACCACGATTCCTGTCGCCATCTGTTTATTCAGTGTCCTACGCTAATCTGCGGGCCACTTAGGTTTCCGATGTCGAAACTCAGCGCCCTTTCTATCGTACCGACGATAAGTGATGCTTATCGCAAGTACGACCCCATCGTCGTCCGCCTAAGTTCCGCTGAACACCCTTAGCCGCTATGCGAGCAACTGGGCTTTCTCTCCCTGTGCTTTGATCAATTTGACGGCATTTTTGTCGAACGAAACAAATGCTTCCGCGCCGAGCCAGCTGCCTTCATAGGCGATTACCCCATCCGCGAAATCACCGCCGGCATCCAGCAAAGCCAGGCCAGCATCAACCGCGGGGCGGTTCACAACGATATTTGCTCCATTGACCAATCGCCGTATCGTCTCGGCGATGTCGCTCAAGGGGATTTTGTATCCCTGGGCTAGCACCCAGACCAGTTCGCAGAGCGCCGGCAACGCCAAGGCAATGACGTCAGCATTCATTAATGCGTCCTGGGCGACTTTGCTCTGCCGCGCGTCGTCACCCGTTATGGCCCGCACGAGTACATTGGTATCGGCCGTGATTTTCACCGTTTGCCAGCCCAGCCTTGGGCGATCACCTGGTTTATCTGTTCGATCGACAATCTTGGGCCGTTTGCCCGTTTCAGCAAATTGAAGACCTCCGATATTTGGCCAGTAGGCCTGGCGGCTTTAACCTCGATGCGGCCATCGGGCAGTTTGTTAACGGTGATTTTTTCACCGGGATGGATGCCCAGATGTTTCAGGACATCTTTACGCAAGGTGACCTGTCCCTTGGCGGTGACGGTAAGCGTGCTCATATGGGGCCTCAAACCTGAGATTTAATAGTAAGGCATATTCACCTTACTCTCAAGACTTGAAATCAGCGCGCATGCTTGGTCAGCGCTAGGCTGACGAGTGCCTCACAGGATTCCCGCGCGATGGGCGCTTACAACCGGGCCTCCGCATACAGCGGCAAATGATCGGATAGCCTCGACCAGGGCCTTGCCCGCAGCACTTCGCAGCGCAGCAGCGCTGCATTCCTGAAATAGATCCGGTCGAGTTGCAGCATCGGCCAGCGCGCCGGAAATGAGGCCGCGGCCTGGCCGCCGGCTTCGATGAAGGCCTCTTTCAATCCGGCGATGCGTTGCAGGATCGGGTGTGCCCGCCCGCGCCAGTCATTGAAGTCCCCGGCGACGAACAGCGCGGCATCCGGCGGCACCTCGGAGGCGATCAGCTCGCACAGCCGATGCAACTGCCGCTGCCGATGCGATTCGCGCAGGCTGAGATGGGTGCAGATCAGGTGAACCTCCCGCCCGGCCGGCGGCATGCCGATCACGCAGTGCAGGACGCCGCGTCGTTCCACGCTATTCAATGAAATGTCGTGATTGCGATATTCCACGATCGGGTATTTGGACAGGATGGCATTGCCGTGATCGCCGTGCTGATACACCGCATTGCGGCCATAGGCCACGCTGCCCCAGATCGATTCGGCCAGAAACTGGTGCTGCGGTTGTGCCGGCCAGTTGGCGTGCCGGACGGCATGTCGCTGATGGGTGCCGATCACTTCCTGCAAGAACACCACGTCGGCGGCGACCTCGCGCACCGCTTCGCGCA
>OULL01000029.1_pt1 | contig 5215 bp, 6 predicted proteins | sample 1694911 | NCBI WGS metagenome assembly OULL01 (sample SAMEA3914813, study PRJEB12502) | metagenome | biome: forest; material: soil | place: Canada | collected 2011-07-07 | depth 0.3 m
GCGCCTGCGCCAGGAAGCCGATACCTCCTTGGTCGGCACGCGGCTTACGCGCATCCGCTACCACGTCTGCGCCAGTCCGGATTATATGCAACGGCAGGGCCGGCCCGATGCGCCGACCGCGCTCGCCGCGAGAGATTGCCTGCGTTGCTCGCTGCGCGGCTATCGTACACAATGGAAGTTCCGCGACCGGGCGGGAGCGGTAGAAGCGGTCGATGTCGGCGGCTGGCTGGTGGTCTCGAATTCGCTCGCGTTGCAACGCGCCGCCCTGGATGGCCACGGCCCTGCGCTGCTGCCGGACTGGCTTGTGGCATCCGATCTCGCAGCAGGCCGGTTGATTGACTTGTTTCCCGATCATGAAGCCACGCCGACCGATTTCGACAATGCGGTGTGGCTGCTTTACACCTCGCGCGCCTATGTGCCCAGGCGTGTGCGGGTCTTCGTGGAATTCATCAAGCAGCGGATACGCGATGCCAATCCCGACACCGCCATACCGCCGCTACGCCTGGTTTCTCCCGGCAGCCGGGAAGCGGCAAGCGGCGAATCATTGCGCGACGGCTTGCCTGCTTTGCATTCGCTCGTCTGAATCCACGCCGTTCCTGCACTTCCTGCAATGGACCAGTGAGGGAAAGCGTCTGGTTCAAGGGAAAGCGCGCTAGTACAGTGAGTACTCCAACCACAAGGAGCCACCTCATGAAACTCTCAGCCAATCGTCCTTTCCAGCAGCAAGCCACCGGTAGCGACGCTTTCCGAACCATCGCACGCAAAGCGCGCGGTCTGCGGCTACCCGCAACGATGGCGGCGGCACTGTTGTGCGGCGCCTTGGGTGCCGGAGAAGCCTACGCCGGCCCTTCGGCCTTCACGGTATCGAGCCCCGATATGGAATCGGGCACGTTCGACAAGAAATTCTCCTTGAATGCATTCGGCTGCACCGGCGCGAATATTTCGCCGGCCATCCGTTGGTCCAACCTGCCGGCAGGAACCAAGTCTCTGGCGCTGCAAATGGAGGACAAGGACGCGGCGGCCGGCACCGGATTCTGGCACTGGACCGTCTACAACATCCCGGCGAGCGCGAACGGGCTGCCACAGGGTGCGGGGAATTCGCCTTCTGCATTGCCGGCGCCTGCGATCGGCGGCGCCAACGACTTCCAGGATACCGGCGCGACCGGTGGGAACGGCAACTACGGCGGACCTTGCCCGCCGACGGGCGACAAGCCGCATCACTATATTTTCACGCTCTATGCATTGGCGGTCGAGGATGTGGAAGCGGCCAGCGGCATCCCCAAGACCGGCACCCCAGACCTTCATTCGTTCATCCTGAACAAGGGACTCGGCGATAAGTTGCTGGGCAAGGCCAAGTTCACCGCAAGCTACGGCCGTTAAGCACAACGGTGAAGGCCGTACCGGCGCCATGCCGGGCGGCATGGAAAGACAAATCATGAAGAAGCTGCGTATTCTTTGCCTGCACGGTTACCACGGCAACGCCAGGGTGTTGCGCGATCAGATGAGTGCGTTGACGCGCGGCATGGATTCGCTGGCGGAGTTCGTCTGCGTCGATGCCCCCTCGCTGGCGCAGGGGGATTTCGGCTGGTGGCATGCCGTCAGGGATGAGGGCTCGTTCGGCGCCGGCGATCCCGGCGTCGGCACGGCGATGGCGCACTATCAGGGCTGGAAGAGGACGCGTGACTGGATCGTTTCTTTGTTCAAACGCGAAGGGCCGTTCGACGGGGTGTTCGGCTTCAGCCAAGGGGGAACGCTCGCCGCGCTATTGGTAGGCCTGCGTTCGCCCGACGGCAAACCAAGCGCGAGCAAGCCGCTGGCATTCGAGTTTGCCATCATCGTCGGCGCGTTTCTCGCCAATGATCCCGTGCTGGCCGAGTTGTATCACGAACAGGAAAGTTACGACCTGCCGTCGATCCACATCATCGGACACTCGGACTTCATCGTGCCGAGCGACCTTTCGCGGCAACTGGCTGGCCGCTTCAAGAATCCGCTCGTGCTGGAACACAATGCCGGGCACATTGTCGCAGGCACCCCGGAGATACGCGAGCAGGTTGCTTCATTCCTACAGCGGCAAAAACAAACAGAAGCTGTTGAGGCCACCTCGATGCCGGCGACCATGCCATTGCCAACTGAGGTGCCGCTTTGGCCGGGTCGTGCGCACCCGTCGATGCGGCTGGTCTTTCCCAGAGGCGCCAGCGCTCAGGCCAGGCCCGCAATGCTGGTTTTCCGGGGTGGCGGTTATTCCTATTCTTCGGGCAGCGGCAGCGGTGCGGCGGAGTGGGTGGCGCAACACGGCATGGTCGGCGTGGAAGTGGAATATGGCACGAGCAGCACGCGTGCCTATTTCCCGGAAAATTATGCCGATGCGGCCAGGGCGGTGCGATTGGTTCGCCAGCACGCCGTTGAATGGCACATCGATCCCAACAAGGTTGGCGTGATGGGGTTTTCGGCGGGAGGTCATCTGGCTTCTCTCCTGAGTACCCAGCCCGATCTCTGGAAAGCGCGCGAGGACGACCTGGCCGGGCGATATTCGGCGCGCCCCGACCTGGTCGTCCTGGCCTATCCCTTGATCTCCTTTGTCGAACGTTATGCGCCCGGCGCGTTTGCCGGTTCGGCGGAAAACTTCTTTGGCGGGACTTCAATCACCGAAGAGCGGCGACGCGCATTTTCGAGCGAATTGCATGTCGATCACACGCACCCGCCGGTGTTCATTTGGACCACCAAGGATGACGCGCTTGTGCCCTACACCCACGCGCAACTGTTTGCAGACGCATGCCGGCGCGTCGGCGTGCCGGTGGAATACGAGCTTTATCCGCACGGCCCGCATGGCATGGGATTGGCACAAGGACGAGATGGCGGAGTCGGGCATTGGACGGACAAGCTACTCGACTGGTTGGTTCAGCGGGACTTTGTTCGGCCTGAGGATATGTAGCTTGGCAGTGCATCCGTATCCAACGCCGCAAGGACGATGTTGCGTGCGTGGAGCAGGACAGATTTGATCTCGTCTGCGGAAACCTCTGCAAACCCGAGTCCTCGGAGCAGAAAAATACCTTCAACAGCCAGCAGTGCATGACGTACTTCAGCAAGCTCGCCATGTACTGAGAGAAGCGGATCGAGCAGTGCGCTGTATAGGCGTCTCACCGGCCCCAGCATGTCAGGGGCGTGCACCAGGGCGGTCATGAGAAAAGCCGCCATTTGCGTCGAGGCGTCCTCCTCCTCCAGTGCTTCCTCGATATGCGCGAGGACCAATTCGACTGGCCCAGTTGGCCCACTGCCGAGCCGTCGGCGCACTGCCTCTTGGAAGCGAGCCATTTCCCGCTCCAGCGCCGCATGGATCAATTCGTCCTTAGTCGCAAATGTATAGACGAGTCCGCCCTTGCTGATACCCGCACGCTCCGCCACGGCATCAAGCGTGAAATTTCGGCCACCAGATTCGAGGATGACGGCCCCTGCGGCATCCAAGACCTTATCCCTATCGATTTCCTTTTTTCGCGTCACAACAACTCCTTGCTTTTTCGACTAATCAGTCGGATAATATTTCCGACTGGTTAGTCAGATTAACACGGTGATGCTCCCACAGCAAGATTGCTTTTCAGTTATCCCAATAGCGAAGCCTATGAAAGGACTTAAAAATGGAAGATTTATTGCCCGCCGCAGCCCTCGGCCACTTTGTCATGAAAGTGGAAAATGTCGAGGCAAGTTATCAATTTTATATTGGCCTGGGTCTACGCGCATTCGACACATTTCCCGGAATGGCGATCGTTGAACTGCGCGGTGGAACACATTTGCTGCTATTTCAAAAGGACGATGCTCAAAGCAGCACGTTGCAGGACGGTCATGCCGGCCAAAGGCCGGATTTTGTTTGCGAGAAATTGGATCTGATGATCGCCGGCCGTACAAAAGCGGACCTGAAACTCTTCCGGTCTAGGCTCATTGATAAAGGATATTCGCCGCAAGCCATCGCAGAAGACACGCTATATGGCCATCATTATTTCTCGATACAAGATCTCGATGGCAATGGCGTCAGCTTTTACACCAACCACTGCGGCGACAAGCCCGTTTAATATTTCCGCCGAATAGCCTACGTGGAGGGTGTCAAGGATCCACTGCCCAGGCGAACGCCGGATGGTTCGGCTGCCGCCTGGCCGCCAAATCGGCCAGGGCGTCCTGATGGGCGGCAGTCTACGCAAAGTCGCCAGAGCTGGTCGGAAATGGAGAATTGGGCGATACCCGAACTCGCCCTCCAATTGTTGCGCTAACGTCGCAAGAGTCCGCCCATATTCTTTCGCAGCCGCGCTTCACTTCTCTCGCTGTGGCCATCTTCCGGCGGGACTTGCAACCGTCGGAGCGCGCCCATGCTGGGCGCACAAAGCAAAAGGCCGACTTTCATCGGTTTTTCCTTATTCACGAAATCTTGATGACTTCGTGATTTCAGTCTCATTTATTTGAAAAAAATCTCAACTATTCTGAGAACCAACATTTGGCGCACAGGGCGTCTTTACTTTCATATCGATGTGCATGCTGATCGTCGTGCTGTCGGTCGGAATTTTTGGCCCGAATGCGAAAGGTATGACACTCGAACAATCATCCAGTTAAGTCCTTGCGTCTATGGGTTGGATCCGAATACTCTTGAACATGGAGCCAAAGTGATGGATGCACATCTTGTCGTCGCTGCGACACCGGATGTGCCAAAGACGGAAATCGAAAAATGGCAAGCCGCCTATGAATCGCTTAAAGCGGATGGCACAGTGAACCGGATATTCGGGCAGTACGACGTTCAACTGAAGAACGGGGACTGAATGCATGTGGCCGGCGAAAGCAATGAGCCGCCGAGTCAGCGGCCCAGGCATGTCATCCGGGATTCAATTTCCCTCGTGAGTGAACGTCTCGCCCGGCCCCAAGAGCGGCTTACGGCTCCTTGCGTTCAGTTTGGTTCATCTGGTGACGCACCGTACTTATCCGTTCATATACTACCTTGCGCAGCCGGTTGATGCCGCCGAGCGGCTTATGCTCCGGCAGCGCGTGCCAAGGCGTGTAAGACAGGTTTTCGCAAAATTTCTGCTGCTCCGGCGTATCGAAGACTTGTTGCGGAATGCGGATGGTGGCGACCTTATAGAACGGCGCGTCCGATTCTTCCCATTCGTCGAGCGCATCTTCAACGTCCAATTTATCCGACGTCCTCGGCTGGATCAGGAACTCCATGCAGGCGTCGCCC
>OULL01000019.1_pt1 | contig 5060 bp, 6 predicted proteins | sample 1694911 | NCBI WGS metagenome assembly OULL01 (sample SAMEA3914813, study PRJEB12502) | metagenome | biome: forest; material: soil | place: Canada | collected 2011-07-07 | depth 0.3 m
CGCATGCTGTTGGCACTGTCGAGAAAATCTGGCATTTCGGTCGATTGATTTCCAACACCGACATGCATGACGGTAACCTGTCGTTCGTCCCCGGCCTGGCCGTGGCCCCGGTGTACGACATGCTTCCCATGGCCTATGCACCGCAGCGCGGCGTAGAAATCGTGGATCGCGAGTATTTGCCGCTCTTGCCATTACCGTCAGAAGCACCGGCCTGGACCTCCGCCGCCCGGGCGGCCACCACATTTTGGCAGCAGGCCGCCGGGGATAAGCGCATCAGCGCGCCGTTTCGCGCGATCTGCCGCAACAATGCAAAAAAACTCGAAACGCTGCGCTCTAATATTGCTCTTTCGGGGTGACTCACCCGGCGCCGTCAGGGACGGCGCCCATCCATCTCACAATGGCCTGAATACCAGGATCAGCAAAATCAAGTGTCCCGGATAGAAGCAGTAGCCAACCCACTTGTTCATGCCGAGACTCGGCAATCCGGCATCCATTTTCAGCGCCGCGACGATGGGCGCCAGCGTGGCCAGCAGAACGGCGGCAAAAATCCAATTAATCTGATTACACAACAGCATCAGAAGATAGATCGGCAGCAGCAACAGCAGGCGACCGCTTTTGACGAAGACCGAAAATAACCACACCAGCGACGCCACCAGCATCACGGCGAAGCTCCAGACGGAAAACAGCGACAGCATGCAGCACAGTGTGAATACCGCGCATAGGAGATACTTTTTCAAATCGGTGGCTGCCGCCTCGCTTGCAAGCAGAAAGGTGGAGCCGATTGCCAAGGGAAGAAACGCATTGCCGTCACAGCCGAAATAGAAGCAGTAAAGCGGTTCCGACAACGCAGCAAACAACCACAACCGCAGCACGAATTTCTTTTTGTCGCGCGTGAAAAAGTTGTAGTTGAATGCGATCAGAAACGCAAAAAACGGGATGCTGATGCGCCCTGGCAGCCGCCATAGCGACGCACCGGCGTCGAGGTGCAAGCTGGCAAGCACACCCCAAGCCGCATGATCGAACAACATTGCGGCAATGGCCAGCCATTTCAGCCATGTCAAATTGGGAGAAATACCTTCCAGCCGCGCCGCGTCATACCCGGAAAACCCCAGCACCCAGGTCCGGCGCACCTCCTGCGACTGCAGCCCCAATACACTATCCACGCCCACACCCCCTTTTTCCGCCTTGCATTCCATGCCGTTCCATCCGCCCAAGTCAGCCGCCTAACGCCAAACCTAGCAATTCGCCTAGATGTTTCGCCTATGCATAATTCCTATTCAATATCGCCTATCTACGCGGCGCCTCGCAGCAATTCTCTTTCCCGGCGCTTCACGGCAATGAAATCGAGCAAGCTCTGCGGCGGGTAGATATAGGCCTTGCCACGCGTCAGCGCCACATAGAGATTGTTCCAGCGCTCACATTCGTCGGGATCGTAGGGCTTGATCTTGCCGTCCTCGTCGAACGCGCTCACGAAATCCTCGGCCAGGCGCACCACCGGCGCCTCCAGCCCCTTGATCTTGTGCCCGGTCGACAACACCACGTCGGCCTTGCGCTCCTCTTTCACCACCGAGTTACGCAAGCGTTCAATCAATTCCGGAATCTTCCGCCCATAACGCTTGACCACCCGCACGCAGGACAAGGTCTCGACGTCTTCCACGCTGGTGGAAAATTCTTCGACCTCTTCGAACGAACTGAACAGAGACAGGTACGGGTCGTAAGCACTTTCAACCCGCTGGCCGCGCGCGAGCCTCTCCAGCGCGATCATTTTGCCAAGCCGGTACGACTCGATCCCGCCAATGAAAAATACCTTCTTGCCCTCCGCAAGGCCCGCAGCGTGCTCGAACACTCCCGCGTTGGTCGCGGCCACGAAGGTGTAACTGCGCGCCAGGAGCGCCTCACGCTCCGTGACATTACGGCCTCTTCCATTCAAGCGCAGCACCGACTCCTTGTATGCCAACACCTCGTTCGCGTAGAACTCAACGCTGGTACCGAAGCGCCAGGAATTGGTCAAATAGAACCGCTCATCGCTCGGCACCGAACCAAGTGCGTTTTGCGCCCCGCGCCACTGATACAAAGCTTGGTTCTCATCGCCAACCCAAAATTTGATCGCATCCTTCTGCTTTTCGCTCGTCACCAGAGACGTAAATACCGGGGCCTGGTCTTGTGCCTCGTCATTGACGATGAAATCGTATTGCAGCCGGATATCCTGCACCTGGAACATCTTCAAATAGCCGTCGTGCAGCATGCCAATCGAGGTATCCTTCGAATCGCACATCTTCTTCCAAATGAACTCCGCATCCTGGAGCACCTGGGCAGGGGCGAAGAACATGCGTTCGCGTGGCGACATCGCTTCAAGCACCCACTCGGCATCCATCTCCAGCGACGCGCTGCAGAGCCACTTCTTGAGGCACACCGCCACCGCATTGCAATACGCAAGCAGGCGATCCGCCGGAACACTGGAAAGCGATTCGCCCGGAAGCACGGCCTTGACTTCTGGCGCGCGCAGATCGCTGATCAATTGGTCTGCGTACTTGTAGCCGATTTTTCGAAACGGCACGCTATGCGAGGTACGCACCTCCACGCGAGACAGCAACTCCGCCCTCGGGTGCTTGCGAAAACGCTCCTGGATGCCGCGCTGTGCAGAACTGTTGTAGACGAACAGCACGCCGGACTCGCGCGGATTGCGCTCCAGGCGCCGCAAGCAGTATTCTTCGCACGTCTTGGTTTTGCCGGTGCCCGCACCGGCCATGACGGTAACATTCTGCGCATCGCACTCGGCGGCACTGCGCTGCTCATCGGTCAACGATACACTTGCCATGATGAGCCAACCGGCTCCGCTTAGGCGCGGGCCATACCGAATCCGGGCTGTGGAAGATCGTGCCTGCCGCACACCTGCCGGGCGAGCCTCATGATGTCGTCGGAAGCACCGACAATGACCAGGGCCGAACCGGGATGCTCGATTGGCCAGACACGGAAGAATTCATCGCAAAAAGGCCGATCCGCCTCCGCCACTCCGGAAAAATCCACCACCACGGTGCCGGTCGGCGGCAATTGTTCCGCCAGACGCCGGGCTTGCAGGCGCGACAGCAGACATACGCCGCCGCCCTGCGCTACCGCACTCACTGCGGCCCCCGACGCTGCTGTTCCGCAAAGACGTCCACAGTCGGCGGCACCATCATATCTTCGACGTCCTGATCCACCATGCCGAAGTCGCTCAGCGAGTTTCCGGGACCGCCCGTCTCGTGTTCTTTGCGGTAAGAGAATGACTTGGCCAGCAATTCCACGCGCTCCCATGCATTGTCGACCGCCGACATTGCCACGCTGCCGACGTGCGCCAAGCTGTTCAATGCCGCGCCGACATCGAATCCGGCGTGCTCCAGGGCACGGTGAGCAATACCCAGGGCGCTATTCTCCTCAACCATGGCGTTGGCTTCGGCCAGCACCAGATCGCGGGCATCACGCACGGTGCGCGCATACCATTCAAACAGCGCCAAATCCCAGATGTTCTTGGTGCGCGGCTCGCCGCGCGGATTATCCGGCGCGCGCTTCGCACGCACGCCCATCGGAATATCCTTGTCCAACTGGACATAGCGCGATTCGCGGATCACGCGCTCGATGGCGCCGCCGATACGTTCGCAATCGATGAATGCCTGCACTGCATAGGCGCCATACCAGTTCTCGGCTTTTTCGCGCGCAACCGCGTCGCGCGCGAAACCCTCCGCGCGCATCACCCGCTCCGTGCCGTACCCTTCCAGGTCGACCCGCTCGGCGACATTGATCTGCATGCCATTAGGCAGGCTCGTCATCTTCGCGTGATTCAAATACTCGCAATGCGCCAGCACCTCGTTCAGCGCGAAACGCTGGCCAAGATCGCGGCGCAATTCGAATGACGTTTCCATCGCCTCCAACGTGATTTCCGGATCGCGCAGCCGGGGAAACCGCTCCCGGATGAAGGCTTCGACACCCTCGTGGCGCAAAATCTCTTCGGGGCGCGACTGCACCAGTTCGAGTTTGGCGACCACCAGGGCCGACACCATCCTGGAAAACAGGTTCGGCTCGGAGCCATGCTCACGCGCTCGTGCGTCGGCCAGGATTTCCTTCCCCAGGCTGCGTACTTTCAGGCGCTCACCGATGGTTTCCGCATGTGGTTCGCCGAATGCGACCACATGCTGTTCCATCTCTTTCCGGAACTGCGGCGACAACGCCGACAGCATGCTGTCGAGTTCCTGCCTCGTGCGATGAAGTGACGTATGCATTACTGCAAACCCTCCGCAGCAGGTTGCACGATACGGCGCAAGGTCGTCGTCATCACGATCCGGTCGTGTTCCGAGATCGTGATCAGCCCTGCACGCTCCGCTTCGATGGCACCACGCAGGCCATCCATCACTGCCGCAATGCGATGGGCATCCTGGATATCGTGCTCACCGAGACCTTCTTCGCTCAGCGCTTGCGCCCCCATCAGCACGTTGACGTGCCGAACCGCATTCGAGAATGCGTCCTGCAGCGCCGTCCGAGAATTTTGCACTGAATTTTGCACGATCACACTCCCAATCAATTTCTTCGAAAACTTGCCCTGCCGCTTACGACATCTTCATTTCCGGCGCGCTTTCCATCGAAGGCAGCGGCGGCTCCACGCCCTTGGCCAGAGAACTGGAGGGCATCTTCGGGCCGTCCAGAAGACCCTTGAGGTCAAGCCCGCCCTTGCCCATCAGGGACTTCATGAAGTCGTTCGAGGCGAACTTTTCCATCGCCTTCGACGCCACCTTCTCGATCATGTGTCCCGCCAGCTTCTCGACCACAACGCCCGCAATCATCTGCAGCATCTCATGCTCCCCGTAAAATGCGCCGTGCAAACTTCACAAAAACGCGCTTTCTCAATTCACCGAATTCCTATATCCTGTCTACGTTTATTATCACTTGACAAGGTAGGAATATGTCGCAAGTCAAATCAAATAATGTGTTCGTCGCCACCCTGCTCAATGCCGCCGACGGCATCGAAACGGTTTTCGCCTTCGCGCACGACGACGTCTCGCTTGCAGAAACCCTCGCCAAAACCTACC
>OULL01000004.1_pt1 | contig 4914 bp, 7 predicted proteins | sample 1694911 | NCBI WGS metagenome assembly OULL01 (sample SAMEA3914813, study PRJEB12502) | metagenome | biome: forest; material: soil | place: Canada | collected 2011-07-07 | depth 0.3 m
GATGCCATGCACGAAAGCCCGGCCCGGCCAATGGCCGGGTAACGTCCGAGCATTTGGTAAAATCAGTATGGGTTGCAGAAAAAGGTGCCACGCCTATCCATATCCAAGTCGCTCCCAGTCGCAGCGAATAAAATCCCCGCGACCGGTGGGCTAGTATGGCGAAAACAGGAAGACGCGGAACATCCACATGGACATCACCTTCGTCAATCACGCCACGCCCAAAGTCACCGCCCTGGGAACCATCTCTTTCCAGGCTATCGTGGATGGCGACTATCTGTGGTGCGAAATTTCCTTCGAAGCGCTACGTGACCATTTTGGTGCCACAGCCATGGAGAAGAACGCCCTGCTCCACGCTTTCCATGCCGGCAGATCGAAAATCGAACAAGCCGCCCGAAAACACCTCGAAGCCAGCAACGGACGCCCGGTATTGCTGAGAACAGTCGATTTCTGATCGATTGATCGAAAACTACGGCACTACACCGCACTCCTCCGGCTATCGACGCGCAGCACCAGATATCTGTTTATCAATTGCTGGTGCCGTTCTAGGGTCAACCCTCTCGCCGCATCGCAAGCATCGCTCCTGCAATAAGCACCATCAGGATGACGCCATAAGCCATGATACTGGCTTGCAATCCAAAATATCCCGCCGCCAATCCTGCAAGCATGGCTGGCACGCTAAAGGCCAGGTAGCTCAAAGCAAAATAACTTGCCAACATGCCTGCGCGCTCGTGCGGCGCAGCTAGGGGAACGAGACTGCGCATGGCACCGTTAAACCCGGCACCAAACCCAAGTCCCGCGACTGCCGTACCCGAGAACAGCGCTATGCTGCTATGCCAAACGATGCCTGCCAGAGTCAAGGCGAGTCCCAGGAAAAGCGCCACGGCGCCACCAATCAGAACTTGACGCGGCGCCCGAGTTCGCACCAACAAAACTGCAATCGCGCTGCAAAATACCAGCATGGCAATGAAGCTGCCGCCCACAACTGGGAAAGCGAGCCCAGTCACACTACGCGCCAGCGTGGGGCCTAGCGAGAGATAAAATCCGCTCAAGGCCCACTGCGCTACATTAATCGGCATTACACGCCACAGCGTCGCGCGCGCCGCGGCCGGAATCGTCATCGACGGCTTCATGGAGCGCCATACAATGCTCCAACTTTCGGCCAGGGATCCAACCGTCTCCGGCAGAAAGCAAGCCGCCACAAACAGGGCCGCAAATATCGCCAGCAGCAATTCGAACACCAGTTGCGTCGGCCCGGATGCGAATTGCATTAAAAGGCTGGCGCCGAGTGCGCCTATGCCCATGCCCAGCATGGGTGCTACGCTATTGACCAAGGCGCCACGTTCGCGATGCAAGTCAACCAAACTAGCGTTGAGGGTACTTGTTGCGATACCCGTGGCCAAACCCTGCACGATGCGAGCGGCGAACAGCCAGGCAACCGATTCGGCACGCCAGAACAGCGCCATAGCGACGATCTCAATTCCCAATGCGGCCAACAATACGGGACGCCGGCCTATGTGATCAGACAGCGGGCCGAACACCAGCAAGGCGCCCAACAAGGCAAACGCGTAGCTGGCGAACACGGCCGTCAAGGTCAGGGCAGAAAAGCCCCACGCCGCCCGATAAACGGCATACAAGGGGGACGGTACAGCTGCGGCTGCCAGGAAGGCCATGACGATAGCGGCCTGCAGGAGCAATGCAGCCCGATTAGACAATAGGCCAGTTGAACAGGAATTGCTGATGGCACGGGTCACAAGAGTCCTTTCATGCTTGGAAGCAAAAGCTAAAAATTAGCCTTAATCCCGCATCATACCAAAAGCAAAGAATTTGCGTTTGTGTGCATCAAAAAACAATTTGCGCTACCATGGCAACATGAATTCCAAATCCGCCCCCCGCCCCGGAGGCCGCAGCGCCCGGGTACAAGCCGGTGTTCATCAAGCCGTCCGTGACTTGGCCGAGGAGTTCGGCCGCAGCGAATTGACCGTACCCTTGATCGCGGCTCGCGCCGGCGTCACGCCATCCACCATTTACCGTCGATGGGGCAACCTGGGCGACCTGCTGGCCGACGTGGCCAAGGAAAATCTGCGCCCGGAAGGCGAGCCGCACGATACGGGTAATGTGGAAAGCGACTTGCTGGCCTGGGCCGAGCAATATCTCGACGAGATGAGTTCCGAATTTGGCCTGGCGATGATGCATGACGTGTTGTCGGGCAATCCGAGCGGTGACAATCCGATTCCCTGTCAGTGCGCCGCCTTTACCCAGAGCCAAATCCAGATCGTGCTCGATCGTGGCGTCGCCCGGGGCGAAGCCGTGCCGCAAGCGGAAGCCATTATGGATGGCGTGGTGGCGCCCATTATCTACCGCACCCTGTTTGGTCCGGCGCCGTTCAAGGCAAACAGCCTGCCGATCTTAATCAAAGCTTGCATGCAGGGCGCGAAACGCCACGCCGAAAATTTGAGGACGGCAAACGAATAGGCAGTGCACTCAAGTCGCTTCGCAATTTGTCCTCTTTGCGTCAACGTCAAGATAATCTGCTCACATATAACCACACTGCCGCACATTGACTCATGACAATCCATCGCAGCGTCGCCAACTCGGGCGACACTTGTCACGGCTAAATTGTTTTATTTGCGTCGAAAAAATCGCGACTTCAAAGCCATTTAGAGCTGGGTTGCCGAGAATATGGTCGGGACGTGCCATAGGCACAAGATATCGAGGCTCGTCCTCAGGGCCGATTCCGGCATGAACCATGATATGGCTCTGCCCGACATCGAGCCAATGCAAAGCAAGAGCATGCATAAGCGACAAGATCAGAAGCGAGTGATGTTTTCCGCCACTGTAATCCCCATCTGTGCCAGGATTCACTTCCCCTATTTAAAGTACCGCCGCGCGCGGCCGGCACCTGAATCCTTGATGGCCCCTGTCGCCGCCAGGGCATTCAATGCGCCAATCATCCGCTGCTGAAGCTTCTTGCGCTGTTCGGGCGATGCGGAGAAGCCGAGGCCGGCCACAGCTGCATCCAAGATTTCCACGGCAGACCTGGGCTCGTCTGAGACCAGGTTAAGCCAATAATCACCTCCGGTAGAAGGCAGGTCCTTCTTGCCGCCTTTCGATTTGCTCGGGGCCTTCGCCTTGGTCGCAACGTTTGCCGACTCACTTGCTGCCTTCGGCGGACGACCGCGGCGCTTCGCTGGAGGCACCGCGACTACCTTGCCTGGTTTTCTTCCTCGGCGTGCGCCGGTGCCGCCTGCTGTTGCAACGCCGCCCTCGGCCAACGCCAGTTGCGCCAACACGGCTTCAAGCGCGGCAATGCGTGCTTGGTAATATGCAGCACCCTGGCGAACCTTTTCCAGCTCGGTCGTGATGGCGTCATTCGCCGTGGACAAATTCGTCATAGTTGTTCTTCCTCTATAGTCTTCATACAAAACCAGCGCTGGGAAAACCCTTGGCAAGGAGGGCCACCCACTAGCAGTAGCGTGCCCCGAATAATACATGACCTACGTAGGATCTTTCTACAGGCAGAGTGCATACGCATGCGGGCCGGCATATCTCATCGGCCCGCATTGCTCAGGATGCGCAGACGTCAATCTGCACTATCCCGTTTTTCGAGCTCGATTTCCTTCTTCTTGCCCAGTTGGCCGCCGCGCTTGAGCAGAACAATTGTCAGACCAAGGCAAACGCCACAAAGCACAATCGTTACGCTGATGACGGTCCATTTCGAAGCCAGCATGCTTACCACGTCAGACCAGGTTGTAGGTGCGCTGTCTTCGAGCCGCTTCATTTCCCACCGACGCATGTAGTTCGCGACATCGATCTTCATGGCGCCGTATGCCTTGTTTGCGACCACCTCGTGCATCCTGTCCATGTTGACTGGCAGGCCGTTAGACGCGCCCGAGTAGATTGCCGGAACATACTTGCAATCAAATTCCGCGAGGGGCAGCGCCTTCTCGGTCTCGGTTGCGCACAGGTCAATCATGTCCAAATCGTATTGGAGCAAAGCCGCCTGATTGGCATAGGCTCTCTCGTTGAGAGAGCGCATCAGTTCATCATGCGCCTGCTTGGCGCTCCAGTGCGTCCCGAGAATCCAGAACGAACCGAGGACTAGCGCGACGAGTGCCGTCGCGCCTGTACGGGTCGCAATTGACTTTGAAGCGACGAGAGTGAAAGCGCGCCACTTTGCCGGCCCCTTTTCGACGACGAGTTGAACGAATTCGATGATTTTCGCGGGTGAGATGTCCATGATGACTCCTTTACGAAGGTTATGAATACAACGTGCTTGTTGCCGGCCCAACTTGAAAATCGCTTTGGTGGAGTATATTTTGAAAGCTGTTGGCGCCCACGAATTCGGGAGTGATACACGCTCTGAATATCATTCCACAATCAGTGCGCTAGTCCGACGAATTCCACACTACCTTTTTGCATCTGCATGGACCTGACAAACGAACCCCGCATTGCCGCATTTAGCCTGCCAGTCTTGATGAACGACGAGGACTGGCTGCTGCTTCGTCGGCCACGAAATTTTATTGCGACTTTTGGCTTGGTTCGAGATCCGGGTACGCCGTCGCTCACGACGGCCGTCGTTGCGCCGCTGGAGTCGTTCCGCTTCCCGCAGGTCGGCGAACTGGCGAGTGGAGGACGCACTTATCCGATACTGGGTGCGTTCCTTTAGTAAGCACCGCGCCAGCACCGTCCTTGACTTTTCAGATGTGATCTAACATTCGAGCTTATGCTGATTTTTGGGCCAGGTGATCGGCGACGTTCCAAGGCAGGAGATCAGCGACGCGATTGATCGGATGGTCAGCGATATGGGTGAACACGTAACGCAGGTAGGCTTCCGGGTCGAGGCCATTCATGCGCGCCGAGCCAATCAGCGAGTACATGGCTGCCGCACGTTCACCACCACTGTCAGCGCCGAGA
>OULL01000001.1_pt1 | contig 4776 bp, 6 predicted proteins | sample 1694911 | NCBI WGS metagenome assembly OULL01 (sample SAMEA3914813, study PRJEB12502) | metagenome | biome: forest; material: soil | place: Canada | collected 2011-07-07 | depth 0.3 m
CTCGAAGCTTGAACCCAAGGTTTCGTCGCAACGCCAGATAGTCGTCAATAGCTTTGGTCAGCGGCGTCATTGCACACCTCCCGGCCATGGAAGGGCTAATGTATGCAAAGATGCAATATCGACTTTCGCGTAGATCATGGTGGTCTGTGGATTGCGATGGCGCAAGATCTCTGCGATTTCACCCAGCGAGGCACCTCCGCCGAGCATTTGCGTCGCCAGCGAATGGCGCAACAAATGTGCCCCCTTGGTGGGTGAGTCAATTCCGGCCCGCCGCAGCGCACGGAGCACTATGCAACTAACCGCGCTTGGACCGAGCAGTGCGCGTCGGGGTGCGCGAATTTGGATGAACACGTTGCGTGCGGAACACGCGGGGCGCCCAAGGCGCAAGTAGTTAACCAAGGCCACACCGACATCTGTGGGTAGCGGAAGACGATCTACACGTTGTGCCGGCCCTCGGATACGAATGGTGCCTTCGGCCCAATCGAGGTCATCTAGCGTCAGCCCAACCACTTCGCTGGCACGCAGTCCGAGTCGTGAAATTAATAGCAACATCGCGTAATCACGAATACCAGATGCACTTCGTTGGTCGCACCCGGCAAGCAAACTTTGCACTTGCGCAGGCGATATCGTCTTGGGAATCCCGGCCATCGACCAATTCGCTACGGTCGGCACGCAAGAATGCAAGTCAGCGACGATGTTGCCACGATAGCGCCCATATTGAAGGAACGATCGCAGAGCCGTGGTCATGACTTTGGCGCGCTTCGGATGGTGCAAACGCGCTGCATCGGCCTGCACGAAACGAATGACGTCAAGCGCGGTGAGTTGATGGAGCTGAACCTCTGAGTCGCCGAAAACGTTATGAAGAAAGCGTTCGATAGAATCGCCATACAAGCGAATTGACGCGGCGGCGAGCCCTCGTTCGCACAACAGATATTGTTCAAATTCCTGTCGAGCTCGACGAACTGGCGAAATAGCAGAGCCCTGCTCGGGACTCGCCTTGTATCCATCGGGGGAAACAAGCCGTACGAACGCATGGAGCGTGAAACCATCACCACGTCGGCGTCGCCGCAGCAGCCAGCGATCATCGAGGTACTCACCTACATGCCTTGCCGAAAGGCATTCCGCTTCGATCTCGCGCTGATCAAGCCATGCCGCGAAGTCATTTACTAACCGATTCGATATCTTCATCGAGGCCGCAGCATATCCCTGGGCCATCATCTGCTCGACAAACACCTGAACGGACGCACAAAACGAACCCGAACCCTTTTGCGTCTGCCGGCGCGGGTCATTGAATGTCTGAGTCATCATCATCTCCAGTCGCACCACGAAGCGTGGCTGGTGATGAAACTATGCCGAGCAATATTCGTCAATTGAGCCTTGACTCAAGGCCCAACAAATTCGCCTCGGCATATTCCCGAACTCGGGATAGTGGCGTCTATTCCGACATCGGAATAGGCGCCACAGTTTTGCCACCCATCTGCTGGAACAGAAAGTCGACATCCGTGTCATCCAGGTGATGCTTGGCCACAAGAAACTCGACACCACCGCTCGCTACGCCCAGGTCGCCACCGAACTGCTGCGCGAGGTGGTCAGTCCATTGGAGGCCGTGCAATAGAGCACGGCCGTGGGTACGGCACGGCCGGTCCTGGAAGTTGCAGACATTTTCCGCCGCCACGGTTCGGCCTGGCAGCAGACGGAACGCTTGAGCCTGGGCCAACTCAAGGTGATGTCGGCCATCGAACAGTGCCGCACTGCGGCGCTGGGAGGACACGCGCTGCACTGCGACGCCTGTGGTCACGCGGAAATTGCCTACAACTCCTGCCGCAACCGGCATTGCCCGAAGTGTCAAGCCAAGGCCGCCAGGCGTTGGCTCGACGCACGCCAGGCTGATCTGCTGCCGGTCGAGTACTACCATGTGGTGTTCACGCTGCCGGCCCCGATTGCGGCCATTGCCTGGTACAACAAGGCCGTGATCTATGGCCTGCTGTTCGATATCGCCGCCGACACTATGCGCACCATCGCCGCCGACCCCAAACACCTGGGGGCGCAGATCGGCATGACGATGGTCTTGCACACCTGGGGATCGGCCATGACGCACCATCCCCACGTGCATGGCATCGTCCCGGGCGGCGGGCTGTCGCCTGACGGTGAGCGCTGGGTGGCATGCAAGCACGGTTTCTTCTTGCCGGTGCGGGTGCTCTCGCGCCTGTTCCGGCGGCGCTTCCTTGAAGCACTCGAACAGGCCCACGGCGCCGGGCGCCTCCAGTTCTTCGGCGAATATGCGGCACTGGCACAGGCGCGCGCCTTCAGCGACTGGCTGGCGCCATTGCGCAAATGCGACTGGGTCGTCTATGCCAAGCGACCATTCGCCGGCCCGCAGGCCGTGCTGGCCTATCTGTCTCGCTATACCCATCGGGTGGCCATTTCGAACCAGCGCCTCATTGCGCTCGACGAGCGCGGCGTCACGTTTCGCTGGAAAGATTATCGCGCCAAGGGGAAAACGCCGGTGAAGACCATGACGCTATCGGCCGCCGAATTCATGCGCCGCTTCCTGCTGCACGTACTACCGGGCGGCTTTCACCGCATCCGTCACTACGGGCTGCTTGCCAATGCCGGTCGTCGAGAACATCTCGCGCACGTACGCCAATTATTGCAGGTCCCCGCCCAAGCCCGCCCATCCCAGGATCTGAGCACCGAGACGCCCCAGCCAACCTTTGTCTGCCCTCACTGCGGCGCCGGCATGGTCATCACCGAGACTTTGCCACGTCACTATCCGATCCGGGCGCCGCCCGCGTTGCGAGTTGCGATATGACACCGGCCCTTGAGATGCACACAACCGGGCCCCCACCGTCGGCGCAGCGACCCGCCGCAGGAGTAAGGCTGTGTCATGCCCGGAAACTCCGCTTGTACTCGTATGGTGCAGCTTCTGGAAAGCGATATACCGGTCTGGCTGGCGTGCCGAATGTGCTGCCGATAACAGGATTAACCGGGCCACTGGCGCACTTCACAGGCATCCGATTGGTCAAATCCCCATAGGTCTATAGCCTACTCGTGCCGCAGCAGCACATCCCGCGGTTTCCTCCCTTGATGCTTGTACGACGCCTGCCAGCTGGGGCCAGCGGCACTATTGCATTTTCGATAAATGGCAGGCATCCTACAACCCTTAACAGAACCGGACGGCCACATGCGGCACAGTCTTGGCGGCAGGTCATTTAATTATTGGACAACTTTGTAGATGAAAGTTCCATGCTCCGATTGCGGAGTGCTCATCTTGCAGGAAACTGCTGACCGAAACGGCGGACTCTGTTTGCCTTGCCGCTCAGGCACGCGGTCACGAATTGAAGCATCAAAGGCTGCCGCTAAGCGGGAACGTGAATTGGACGCTACTGATCCCACTCGCATCTATTGGCGCAAGCTTGTTGATATGGTTTTTAAGGCACCAGACGGTCTAAGTTCCTTGTCTGAAGTAGAGCGACAATACTGGGCCGTTGGTTGTCTGTCAGGCGAAGTTTACAACGGTGGATTCGAGCAATATTTTCACAATAGCTCAGGCTCCACATACAACGACGCCTTGAAAGGGTTGGAGGCGATGGGGGCACTGGCCAGCCTAATTTTGCTGCAAAAAGCAAAGCAAGTCGTTTTTGGCTTCCAAGCTGTCCCTAAAGATACCGGCGTGCGAAGGCGCATGCTAGCATCTAATGGAGATGAGTCCCACCAACAGCGCCTTAATGAATTAGACAAGCAATTTTGGGCAGACCCCGACAAGTTGGTGGAGTTGAGTCAGGATTTCGCGGTCCGTCATGATTTAATCCAGGTAGACTCTTAACTGCGCTCCGCCGAAAACGGCCAACAGCTGACGTACAATTTTAGTGAACGGAGAGTTAGCACCAAATGGGGTTTGAAATCTTACTTGTTCCTTTGGGTCTGCTCGGTGGTATTGGGCTTATCGCGTTGTTCGTACCTGTCGTAGTCGCGCGGGGGAGAACATGGTGGTCACTTCCGTTTTCCGGAGGAGTTTGCTATTCAGCGTACGAAGCTCTTGCAAATGCTAACGAGGGCTGGAAGCTTCTTTCCTTTTTTGCAACGCTCGGAATCCTATTTATCGTGATGGCATTTTTGCTGGCCGTTGGCTCGCTTTTGCTCTTGCCGTTTAAATCGCGAATAGCAGCGTTGTTAGAGCGTGTCTGGTTAGCTCACTAAGGGCCACAAGCCCAAGTTCAAGTAATCACTTTTTTGTCAATGACTGAGCATAGAAAACGCCAACCTGTATTCCTTCTGTTGCTCTTCGGCGCATTGATGGCAAGTGCTGCGGCTATTTTTTACCGCCCTCAAATTGGATATTGCAAAGGCAGCGCTGAGCCTTTCAGTGACGCCGAATATATTATGCGAGCGATGGGTTATGTGGCTGACAAACAAACGCCGTTCGATAGCAGCGTGCTTTCCAGAGAGAGGTACTTGGCCGCCCATCCCGATTGCTGCTCAGTTCGCGATGAGTCGCCATCTTTCGTTGACAGGATTTTGGGCACGGCAAATGCTGTAACAGTAAAACTGATTTATGACTTTACTACAGAGAATGGCGTTATAGCGAAGTACGAGCAATACGTTGATTTAGGTTACTGCGGTAATTTAGGGAACAGATACGGCATGCAAATTTAATCAACCTATTCGGTCAGCCGGTAAGCCTCTATGCCGTTTCGTATGGAACTTGACATCGGGTACCATAGCGGCCACCGCTGTCAGTCACTAAATTCGTTGTAACCGGAGGGCCTCCGGTCA
>OULL01000030.1_pt1 | contig 4572 bp, 2 predicted proteins | sample 1694911 | NCBI WGS metagenome assembly OULL01 (sample SAMEA3914813, study PRJEB12502) | metagenome | biome: forest; material: soil | place: Canada | collected 2011-07-07 | depth 0.3 m
ACTTTATACTGCTTGCCTCCGGTTTTTATGACCGCGTACATGTGAAACCTCATCAATGAAATTAAGGGACTGAATATAACCAACTTTTCTCCCTCTTCAAGCCTGCCGAGACACGATAGATTGTGCCCTGGCGAATCGGGAAAACCTCATATTATACATGGACTTAGCTTTTCGGTCAAAGCACTCTTTGACACGGGAGACAAATTGCGCTCAATTTGCGCTCGACTCGCCCATTTTTCGCCAGAATGGCTCCTGGTTTACAGGCCAAAAGCAAGAAATGTTTCATTTTTGCCATTGAATTTCCGAATTAACAACCACATTCCCAATGTCTGGCAATGCTAAATCCACCCGGCATCGTATAATCGGCGCCATTGTCGACATTCGCAGGCCCCAATCTTGTCCGCTGCAACCACCCCAAACCAAACCACGATCATCGAATCCATCGCCGGCGACATGGAGGCAGTCAACGCAGTCATACGCAAGGAACTGCACTCCGAAGTGCCGCTGGTGAGCCAGATTGCCGAATACATCATCAGTGCCGGCGGAAAGCGCATACGCCCGGTACTGGTCTTGTTGACGGCCAATGCCTGCGGCTACGAGGGCAATCACCACCACATCCTGGCGGCGGTGGTCGAATTCATCCATACGGCGACCCTGCTGCACGACGACGTGGTCGATGAATCGTCGCTGCGGCGCGGACGCCAGACCGCCAACGCGCTGTTCGGCAACGCCGCCTCGGTACTGGTGGGCGATTTTGTCTATTCGCGCGCGTTCCAGATGATGGTGTCGATCGGCGACATGCGCGTGATGCAAATCCTGGCAGATGCCACCAACGTCATCGCCGAGGGTGAAGTCTTGCAGTTGCTGAACATGCACGATCCGGACGTCACGCAGGAGCGCTACCTGCAAGTGATCCGCTCGAAAACCGCGAAATTGTTCGAGGCAGCAGCCGAGCTTGGCGCACTCGTGGGCGGCGCCAGCGACGCCCAGATTGAGGCCTGCGCCGAGTACGGCCGCTCGCTAGGGACGGCATTCCAATTGGTCGACGACGTGCTCGACTACTCGGGCGTCGCGTCGGATATCGGCAAAAACGTCGGCGACGACTTGCGCGAAGGAAAACCCACGCTGCCGTTGATTTACCTGATGCAGCACGGTACGCCCGAACAGCGTCAGCTCGTGCGCAGCTGCATCGAAAACGGCGACGAGACGCATTTTGGCGAAATTCTGGCTGCCATCACCGAATGCGGCGCACTCGACTATACCAAGCGCCAAGCGGAAATCGCCGCACGGCGCGCGGCCGATTCCATTGCGGCGCTGCCAAATAGCCATTTCAAAGATTCTTTGCTAAAATTATGCGCTTTCGCGGTTGATCGTAACCACTGATTTGGTTGGCATTTCCGTCGAAGAGGCAATCGGGGTGTAGCTTAGCCTGGTAGAGCGCTACGTTCGGGACGTAGAGGCCGGAGGTTCGAATCCTCTCACCCCGACCAGGTAATTCGCTTCCTGGAAGGAATCGGGAGTTGTCTGGTATTCAAACCTTTTTGAAATATTGCCACATGCTGTTCCATTCCATCGCATTCCAGCCTGACCTGCTCCCGCCCCGTCTATGAAGCGAGATAAATATTTCGCTCAATCGTATCCGCAACCGGCGCACCATTCCTCCGCATCGCTGCTGATGCTGCCGACGTCGTGCGGCCTAACCTTGTCTGTGGGCTAGCCTATGGACGTCGTTCCCTTATGGGTTCAACTGCTCGCCCTTCCCGTCCTGATCCTGTTGTCGGCATTTTTTGCCATGGCGGAAACGGCCTTGATGGCGGCCAACCGGCACCGGCTCAGGCACTTGGCCAAGCGCGGCAGCAAGCGCGCCGCGACCACACTTTGGCTGCTCGATCGCACCGACAAGGTGTTGTCCTTGGTGCTGATCGCCAATACGCTGATCAATGCCCTCGCCACGGCACTGGTTACTGCGCTGGCAATCTGGACCTTTGGTAACAACGAGCGGGTCATCACGATCGCCACCGCGGGGGTCGCTTTTGTACTGATCATCTTTGCCGAAATCGGGCCGAAAATCATCGGCGCCACCTATCCGGAGCGCATCGCCCTGCCGACCAGCCTGGTGCTCAAACCGCTGATGACGGTATCGAAGCCGCTCATCTGGATCGTCAACCTGCTGGTTTCGGGCTTTTTGCGCATAGTCGGCATCAAGGCCGGCAGTTCTGCACGCGACCATCGCCTTTCTCCCGAAGAATTGCGCTCGATGGTGCTCGAGGGCGGCAATTTCATACCGAAGAAACACAAGAGCATCCTGCTCAATCTTTTCGACCTGGAGAAAATCTCGGTCGAGGATGTCATGACGCCGCGCGCCCAGGTAGAGGCGCTTAATCTTTCGGTTCCGGTCGACGACATCAAGCATCAACTGACCACCTGCTATCACAACAAGCTGCCCGTGTATGAAGGCGAGATCAACCGAATCGTCGGCATTTTGCACGTGCGCAAGGCCATGGCACTATTGAACCAGCAGGAAGATCTGACCATCGAGCATTTTCGCGAGTTGTTGACGCCGCCCTACTTCGTGCCGGAAGACACCGATGTCTTTACGCAATTGCAATACTTCCAGGAAAATCACGAACGACTCGGCATCATCGTGGACGAATACGGCGAAGTGCAGGGGCTGGTAACGCTTGAGGACATCATCGAGGAAATGATCGGCGAATTCACCACCACCATGCCGGGCGCCTCACGTGCGGACACATTAAGCTGGGATAGCCACGGCGAATGCCTGCTGGAAGGTACGGCGACGCTGCGCGACATCAACAAGCGCCTGGGCCTGAATTTCCCCCTGGATGGCCCCAAGACCCTGAACGGGATGCTGCTCGAATACCTGGAGGACATTCCCGATGCGAGCGTCAGCCTCAAAATTTCCGGCTGCATCATCGAAATCGTCCAGGTGCAGCACCAATCGATCAAAGTTGTAAAATTGATCAACAAGAACATGGCGCGCAGATCAGCCTCGGGCAATTGACGTTTGCACGGCGAAGCTGGGTGGTACCACGGGTGGAATGCGCTGAATCGACCGAATTATGGGTAAGGCCGGGCAGGTAAAAGGCCCTGTTGCGCAGCACTGGGCTGACGAGACCAATTCGAGTGCAGTAAATTTTGTTAAATTTTTGGGACTCGGAGGCAGAATATCTTTACAAATCAGGTGCCTATAGGCATCATCTAAAGCTAATTGGACGTTTCAGGCTTTATTACTGACGCAAATATATGGCTGCAGTACTACCCAACTCTCCTTCGAACACCGCAATGTCGGGGCTCGCTCGCGCCTTGTTGCAGGCCGGCCGCTTGTCTGGCCAGCAGGTCGAGGCGCTGACCAAGAAAGCAGCGACGGACAAAACGCCATTTATTGATACCCTGCTGCAAAGCGGAACGATCGACGGCCGCTCGCTGGCGACCTTCTGTTCCGAGACGTTCGGCTATCCGATACTCGATTTCTCTTCCTTCAACATCAGCTTCGCGCCGGAAAAGATCATCGATGCCAAGCTGATGCAATCGCAGCATGTGATCGCTCTGGCCAAGCGCGGCAACAAGGTGTCGGTTGCCATCTCCGACCCAACCAATACGCAAGCGCTCGACCAGATCAAGTTCCAGACCGAACTGATGGTCGAGCCGGTGATCGTCGAACACGCTGCGCTGCTACAACTGATCGAAAAGCAGGGCCAGTCGGCCGAACAAAACCTTACCGAACTGATCGGCGACGACCTCGATATCGACTTTGCCGATACCGATATGCAGTCCGGGACGGACGCCGCTGCCGCTGCCGGCGCTGCCGCCGATATCGACGACGCGCCGGTCGTCAAGTTCCTGCAAAAAATCCTCACCGACGCGATCAACCTGGGCGCATCGGACTTGCACTTCGAACCGTTTGAAAAATATTACCGCATCCGTTTCCGCGTCGACGGCATCCTGCGTGAAGTGGCGCAACCGCCGCTGGCGATCAAGGAAAAGCTTGCGTCGCGCATCAAGGTTATTTCCAAGCTCGACATCTCGGAAAAACGCGTGCCGCAAGACGGCCGCATGAAGCTGGTGATGTCGAAGACGAAATCAATCGATTTTCGCGTCAGCACCTTGCCTACCCTGTTCGGCGAAAAGATCGTCATGCGTATTCTGGACGCAACACAGGCGCAAATGGGTATCGAGGCACTGGGCTACGATCCGGACCAAAAAGAGACCCTGGTCGCGGCAATCGAGCGGCCTTATGGCATGGTGCTGGTGACCGGGCCGACTGGTTCCGGCAAGACGGTGTCGCTGTACACTTGCCTGAACATTTTGAACAAACCGGGCATCAACATTTCCACAGCCGAGGATCCGGCCGAAATCAACTTGCCTGGCGTGAACCAGGTCAATATCAATGACCGAGCCGGTCTGACGTTCCCGGTAGCGTTGAAAGCCTTCCTCCGGCAAGATCCGGACATCATCATGGTGGGTGAAATTCGCGACCTGGAAACCGCCGACATTGCGATCAAGGCGGCGCAAACCGGCCACATGGTATTTTCCACGCTACACACGAACGAT
>OULL01000002.1_pt1 | contig 3684 bp, 2 predicted proteins | sample 1694911 | NCBI WGS metagenome assembly OULL01 (sample SAMEA3914813, study PRJEB12502) | metagenome | biome: forest; material: soil | place: Canada | collected 2011-07-07 | depth 0.3 m
CCTTGCGCGCCATCCTTCGTTACGACCAATTCCGCTTTCTGGCTCTGTTCCTTTGCGGCGGATACATACGCGTAGGACGAAGCATCCGGCGCAAGTGCTAGGTGGAACCCTGTCAATGTTTGCTGCCAAGACTGCGTAGGATGCTGCGGATCGTGCGCGTTGTAATCCGTGATGCGATACGTTCCCGGTTTATCGAATTTTTGGGATTCCAGTTGTTCGACGATGAACAGGGACTTGCCGTCGGCAGCCAACGACATGTTGCCGTTCGCTTCGATCGGGATTCGCGCATAAAGGCCTGGATGCGACAAATCTGAAGTGTCGAAAATCTCCACTTCTTTGCCTCCATCAGGATTCGTCACTTGAGCGGCGAGAAATTTTCCGTCTTCCGTGACGCGAAGCGGGCCGCCTCGCCCAAGCAAATTGATGAGACCAACTTGCACCGGTACATCGGCTGCTTTGGCCGAGCTTGCGCAGATTGCCGTGAGCAACATCGCACTTCCAAGTATTCGAAATGTCCTTACAAGTGCATTCATGGTCTCACCTGCCCAGTTGGTGTAGTGATTCTGCCTGCGATTTTCCAGTATAGGGAGTCACATGCGCAGAGACTATGGGGCGGGTACGTGAAGATTTGCTCACGCTGTGGATCGAAACATCACTAGCGAAGCCTCATTTTCATTGCATGGCAATTTATTTGCGGTCATATCCACTGCAACAAGCCTGGATATAAAACTGCAACCTAATCTGCCTGATGACACAAGAAAAAACCTTTGCAAATAAGGGGCGTTCTTATAAACCCAAATGAATCCGATTCCCGGACACATCATTTCGCGTCATCAGGGACGGCATAACACCTCCGCCCTCGTTCGCACCCTTCAAACACCCTGTCAAAGTTAACAGGTTGAACTGGCAACATGGCTGTGACAGCATCGGCCTTCGGCAGCCTGACAATACAAATCTGCTCTTGATCACCAAAAAGGCGCCGTCCGGGAATTTTTTCCCTCACTGATCAGAACCTGGGAGGTTCCATGCGCACGATTTCGCTGGTTGCCGCAATGGCGACATGCATTGCAGTTGGCGTTTTATACCCGGCAACACGCTCGCTGGCCGACGATGGCCCGGCGCCAGCGCCCACCGTGGCGCAATTGACGCCGCCCTACTACGTGTTCAACTCGAATATCCCCAGCGATATCGTGACTATCGGCTTGGGGGCAAACGGCACGCAGCCCTTCGTCGACAACCTGGCGTGGAATACCTTCCTGGCCATCAGCTGGCCGGCGCCGCAACCGCTCACCGAACGCGGCGTGCCGAACAGGCAAAACGTCACCGGCGGCCTCAAATACGGTGCCGAGCTCAGGAAGGTCGTCATGCCGACCGGGCCGGTGGTGTGGGAAACCTTCAAGGATACCAACGATATTTTCCTGCCCTCCGCTGCCAAGCCGGCTCCGTTGGACGCGCCGCCTGCGATTCCGGCCGCATGCGCAGCCGCAGCGCAGAAAGACCCTGCTGCAGCAATGCACATACTGCGGGATACCACGCAAGCATTCACCGGGCACCCGCTGATTGACCAGAATGGGCAAATGGTTTGGTATGAAGTCAAACTGAACCGGGCTTATTACAATTACGTCGTGAACAACGGCTTTTACGACAGCAGAAAGCAGAAAGGGAAAACGATCGATTTCCCGATCTCAAGCAACAACACCTTGCAAGCGCCGGTGGTCAAGGTGAAGGCAGCGTGGATGATCATGACTACAGATCAGGTGAAGTCGGGACAGTTCTACACCGTGCCGGCGCTATTATTCGATCAACCCGCCAATACCTGCACTGATCAAAAGGTTGGCCTGGTGGGATTGCACGTCGTTCAGAAAACGGAGCAGTTCCAGCAATGGGCCTGGGCCACCTTCGAGCACGTGAACAACGCACCGGACAAGCCGGTCACCGAGGGCCACTACAATTTCTACAACCCGGCTTGCTTGCCGGCACAGTGCCCGCAAAACACCTATCCGAGCAAATCCGGTCCGAACGGGCCGACGCAGGTAGTGCGCGAGGTGCCGGTCGATAACAGTGCCGTCAATGCGAACGCAACTTTCCAGGCCGCCTTGAAGACCCTGCGTAGCGACAACGTGTGGCAATACTTCATGCTGGTGGATTCGCAATGGGGGCCGCTCAACGCGCAGCTTCCACTGGGCACGCCGGCCCAGCCCAACTACCTGGCCAACACCACGATGGAAACTTATTTGCAGACCCCGCAAGATGCCAACCCGCCGCATGGCTGCATCAATTGCCATGTCCGCGCCGGGAAGGGGAAAGACGACTTCGATTTCCAATTATCCAAAGCCTATCCTCACGACAAGCAAACTGAAGTACTGCTGAAGGAAGCCTTCATGCATTAATTGTTGTCGTTGAGAAAATGGCGTTTCAAGTCATGCTCCTTTCATGGACGCGTCGTATGATAGCTGTCCACGCAAGCCGTTTTGGCATTGCACCATACTTAGAACCCGTTTCAAAATGGCCATGGCGTTGTTGCCGCTTCTAGTCGTACAGTCGTGCTGCCTTCGTCGCGGCCCTTGCAGGGCGCACACTCGCAAGCATGCGAGTGCCGCTACGCGGGTGGCCGGCATGCCGGCTGAATTCCCCGCTACACCCTAGCCATGGCCATTTTGAAACGGGTTCTTAAAGGAGACGAAATCATGTCAGTGAAACCCATCCCCGAAGGCATGCGTTCCATCACGCCGCACCTGGTCTGCGAAGGCGCGGCCGACGCCATCGAGTTTTACAAGAAAGCCTTCGACGCGATCGAAAACGGCCGCATGCCCGCTCCCGACGGCAAGCTCATGCACGCCCAGATTCGCATCGGCGATTCTGCCCTGATGCTGGTCGATGCCTTCCCCGACATGGGCGCATTTGGCCCGAAGGCGCTAAAGGGTTCGCCGGTGACGATACACCTCTACGTGGAAGATGCCGACAAGACCTTCGCCCAGGCTGTCGCCGCCGGCGCCACGGTGCGCATGCCGCTGGCCGACATGTTCTGGGGCGACCGCTACGGCCAGCTCGTCGACCCGTTCGGCCACATCTGGTCGATCGCGACGCACAAGCACGACTACACGCCGGAACAGATGCAAGCCAACATGGCGAACATGCCGAAGGACTGCGACTGATTTTTCATAACGGCGGCTGCTTCCCGCCGCTTTCGCAAGTGGCGGGAAAACACCGGGCAAGATGAGAGTATCGTCGCCCGCGCGAAGGCGCTGGTGCTGGCGTTCAACCAGTAGGGTGGGAACAGTTTTATGTGCCCACGCGGTTCGCTACGAGTGCAATGTAAAAGTAACCGCGTGGGCAGTGACTGCCCACCCTCGTATCTTGATCAGATTGGTGGTTACGGTGCAATAGATAAAGCCCATTGCACCCTACGGCCCTAAATTCCGGCTTTGTTCGCAGCCTCGAGAACATTGCCAAGATACTCTGCGCCCCAAATATTCTCCCTCGTTATGAAGTCCACATTCGCGCCCTTGTGGCTCATTGCGACTACCGCCACTGCGATCCAGTGGTCTTGATCTCCGGAAGAAGGAACCAAACTCTTCCCATCACCGCCTGATAATATTGCGAAGTGCTTAAAGAATTTCGCGGCCTTCATCCCAAAGGATGTCAGCGCGTTGCTCAGCGCCGATAATCTTGTCATTCCTAAGC
>OULL01000027.1_pt1 | contig 3520 bp, 3 predicted proteins | sample 1694911 | NCBI WGS metagenome assembly OULL01 (sample SAMEA3914813, study PRJEB12502) | metagenome | biome: forest; material: soil | place: Canada | collected 2011-07-07 | depth 0.3 m
CTTGCGCCCAGGTCGACCTTTCCGTTTCCGGATCGATCTGAGCGGGGTCGATCACACCGGAGCGCCCGGACGCCTCTTCTCCCTCGTCCCATAAAAATCCGGCGGACTTCGGCATCCGGAACGGCAGCCGATGTGTCCTGGTGAACTGCGCCTTGGCGTAGAAAAAACAGCACAAGGCGACGAAGAGCACAATCTCACTCCAGGCCGGGAACACAATGCCGATTGCACCGATCAAGACGAGCAGGATCGTACCTTCCTCGGGACGGACAAGAATGTCCTCCACGAAGCGCTGAAAACCGGTCCGCGTATCACGCCGCTTTAGATGCGGCCTGACTTCGTCTTCCGGCTCAATCCCCCCGAGACGATCAGCCATCGGTCAGTCCCTACCCCATATTTGTGGTGTCATGCTTATCAAGCAATTGCAGTGCGATAGCGCCGGTGCCGTATCCCGCTCGCCCGCGTCGAATCGCATCTACTTGGCTTACTTGCCGTCGAAGCCGAAATTTCCACCAGCGGGCGCAGCCGCCGGTTGGGCCTGCGGATTGACTACAGGTGCCGGTTGCGCCGGTACCGGAATGGAACTGGAAGGGTCGGCCACGGTGCCATGGATGTTGGGCTTGCCGAACGTTGCCGGATCAATCACCGGCTGATCGGCCTGCGGCGCCACCGCAACGTCACCGCCGACGGTTCCGCGCGAACTCGGCTGCGCATATACGCTGCCCGGGTCCTGTTGATACGCGAAATTATCGGCCTTCGGCGTCTTGTGCGAAAACAGCGAGAAAAAAGACGCAATCAAATACAGGCCGACAAAGGCCCAAACGTAATTCCAACGCGAACGCTTGCGCGCGATCTTCGCGGAGAGCGAAGCCAAAGCCTTCTCTGCGTGCGCCGCCGAAGGAAACGACGCCAGCACGTTGCTTTGTTCCCTGTCGCCTTCGCGCTGGCGCAGCACCAGGTGATGCGAGCTACAGCGCAGCGGCACACCACGATACAAGCCACCCTGCTGTTGCACCGTCGACGCCTTGACGCCTCCGCCTTCGGCGGCCCACGCAGCGCCGGACTGGATTCCGAAGCTCGTGAAACCCTTGTCGACGGTCGGGAAGCGCACCACGTTGGTGACATTCTCGATGCCCCCATTTTCGAACATGATCTGGCCGATGATTGTCAGTTCCTGACTGCGCGGGTTTTTGCTGACCTTCAGCGCTTTGGCGTTTTCGATGGCGAGAACTAGGCTATTCAACATGATCGTTTCCATTCAGAATAATAAAATGCACAAATCCATTAATTACATTGCTTTGATCGCAGCAGCGATGCTCTTGGGATCGAAGACCTCGATCTTCTGATCCATGTCGTCCGTGAAATCCGCAAGGTATTCCGTAATCCCCTCGTAAGCTTTCACGATATAGGGGCGCCGCAGGCCACGCTCGCGCCGCAATTCCGCGTAGTAGTGTCCGAAGATGCCAGCCGCCGTCACCCAGCAAACCCGGCGCCCCAGTGTGTTGAACATGTAGAACAGCGTGCGCTGCACCGGCTTCAGCCACAGGAATTCGGCTGAAGCCAACACACCTGACATGCGCGCCTTGACCAGCAGCGCCACCATCACCGTCGACAGGTAGTAGTGCCGGGCCAGCACCTCCTTCACGAGGTCGGAGTTCTTGTATTTTTCGAACCGGCTTAGCCCTAGCGCCATATCGAATGCCGTCAAATCCAGCTTTTCCTCAAGATCGTTCGTGGCGACCCCGACGAGCACGCTCGACATCGACATCTTGTTCAGGATTTTCTGGCAGACCTTGCCTTCACCGCAAGCCTTGGCCATGAATGCACCCAGCAATGCCTTCATGTATTGCGGCAACACGTCGAACGAGGTAAAACGTGGCCCCAATTGCGCAATCAGCGCTTCTTCCACCTTTTCCCTGTTCGGTCGGCGTTTCTTGATCTTCAACTTGCGCTTCGGATTGAACTTGTCGACTTCCTCTTCCTCGTAGTGTTCCCACAAGCCCTTTTCCGTCAGCCAATCCTTCGGCGTGGCGCCCCAAGCCCAGCGTCCCTTGTCTTGCGGCTGCTTCAGCAAATTGGCATCCAATACGGGCGTGATGCATGGCCACAGCGCGACCTCCTGTTTCGGCAGCGTAAACATGTCCCATTTGCGGCGAAAACGTCCCAATGGGTGAAACGCATAAATGTAATAAGCCAATCCGCAGCACACCACGAAGACCGGAAATCGGGTCCACCTCCCGAACTGCAAGCTGACGTTGACGAAATCTTCCCAGTCCACCTGGTCGTAAGGCACGTCGTCCATCCAGCGCATCGTATCCGCGATGTCGTGGTCGAACAGCGCCAGGATCGGCCCGGTCACATACAGCCGAAATCCGAATACCGCACCGACGATATATGTCTTCGCCAGAAACCATAGCAGCAGCGCGGCGATTCCGACCAGCACCATCATCCAGATGGCTTCCATCCCCGTGTCCGGCTGCTGCTGTTGATTGTTATTCATTCCGACCTCCCTTTGCTATCCCGGCCCCGGCAGGGCTATCCCACCGGCCCGCTTCCGCGTGATACGCGGGCAGGCTACGAAGCCATGCCAGAAAATCCTGATCCTTCTCCATGACGCGATACTGCCCCGCCACGGCATGCACGTAAACCGTGCGGTAAGGCTCGTTGACCGAGTGATATACGCCGACCCCGCACCAGACATCGTCCTTGCACTGTTTCAAACCGATCTGGAAAATCTTGGCGGCGATGTAGGCATTGAGGCAGTTGTCGCCCGCAATCATCTTCGGCGTGATCCGGTGCGCCGCCAGGTAGCCGTCCCACGCCTTGCTGTTCACCTGGAACCGGCCTCGATCCTCCGACCCGTCGCGATTTTTGCTTGCCTTACCGGTTGCACCCTGCTCCTGGCGATAAATCGCCACCAGGGCCAATGAAGGCACCCGATAGTATGCCGACGCGCCGCGTATGCACGAATAGAACACCGCCTCCGTCTGCGGCACCTGGGGCGGCACGTAGGCCATCAGCATGCCTACTCCTCTTCCCCGTCGGCCCGGCGCATCTCATCCTTGACCTCGCCTACCGCTTTGCTCGCCCACGGCATCCATGCCAGCAGGTATTCGCCGAATGACATCAATTCGCGATTTTCGATCTGCGTCAAACGAAAATGTGCGATCAAGATGCGGATAAATACGATCAGCGCCACCGACCCCGCCGCCAGAAAATGCATCCATGGCGACGACGCATAGGGCGAGCCGCAAATGAATATGAACGCAATGCCCAGCACGATGAAATAAATCCGCATCTCCCTCAGCCGGTACGCCGCAAATCCCTCCAGGTCCTTCTCTGTCCACTCCAGCCGCTCGGCTGCTTCCTCGAAGGTTTCTTCGCGACGCCTGCGCGACGGCGTGAAAATGATGCGAATGGCCGACATCGTCAGCCGTGAAATTTTCAGCGGTTCGTCGTAAGGTGCGAATTTCTTCGCCACTTTCTGCACCCTCGACGGCCTGTCTTGCCCGCGCTCCTCTTC
>OULL01000026.1_pt1 | contig 3352 bp, 2 predicted proteins | sample 1694911 | NCBI WGS metagenome assembly OULL01 (sample SAMEA3914813, study PRJEB12502) | metagenome | biome: forest; material: soil | place: Canada | collected 2011-07-07 | depth 0.3 m
TCGCAGGTTCGCCCATTCGAAACGCACGGAAAAGGTATTGTTGGCTTGATCTTGTGCAGCCATTTGCACAACTCCCATCAATAAATCGGTGAAATTGGCATTGATCTACTGGCCGAACTTGCTGTAGACGCCGAAAATGCAGCCATTGCTGAGTCCCGCACCGGCCGTTTTTCTATAGGAGCTGCCGTGGTCGCCAACGGTCGACGGGGAAGATAACGCACTGATAGTGCCACAGCCGCTATGTGAAAACATGCTGCCTGTGTCATCGGCATGCACCGCAGCGGTCACCAATTCAGTTGCCATCGACAATGTCTTCAAGCTTGCCCAGTGAATCGTTGACTTTCATTTTGGGTATTCATTGTTTCCTCCAGTTGCCATATATAGCATTTAAACGAGTAGAACTTGAAACACAGATCGTCAGCACCGGTGCGCTTTTTACAATGCACTTCCCCCGAAATACTTATCAAGCGATGCTTTTCCCCCGATGGCGAATTGATCAAGTCGTACGTCAATTGTGTTTGACGAAACCGCATTGGTAGATTGCCACCATCGTCCACCTACTTTGGCCACATCCGATCAACCCAGTCGCTCCATGTTTTGAGCCGCACCGGCTCAGCGCCGAGCTGAGTCGCTTCCCACACACCATATTGTTGAGACTCCGACGTGGTGGGCCCGAGTGTGGTCCAATGCATGTAATAACTTCCATCGGCATTCTTGCCGAGGGGAACACGCGTCTGATCCAGGCACCATCGATTTTGGTTGTATGGCTCGGGTGAGCCCAGTTGCACGTTGCCGGGGTCGCAGCGGCGCCACGCGTTAGCCGACGTGTCGGCATACAGCAGGTTATTCATGTGGATCGAGCCATTCAGCACTTTCAAGGTCAGCCCTGGGGACAGGCCGTCCAGGAAGGCATTATAAGAAGGGGTTTTCTGTTGGGAGCCACCATCGGTAAACACTCTGTCCAAAGGCATTGTGTTCGTGCTATTCACTTGGAGGATCATGCGCGCGCGCGATTCCTTACCCGGGTTGGTGAGAAAAGGCTGGTTAGGATCGTACAACACTGTATCAGTATTGACATACTGGGCTTCCTTGATGTGGCCCTGTACAAGGCGCACCCAATGTGTGTTTGCAACCGCGCTGGCTGTTGTAGAAGAACCTATCTTCTCGGCCAGGTAACCGTCGAAGACTGTCAAATAGGGCCAGTCCATCGGATAATTGCTGATGATGCTTTGCGCTCCCGCATTGACGGTCATTTGCATCTGATACCACTGATTGGTCCGGTAGAACGAAGCAACCACGTTGTCCGCCTCCCATGCATAGTATGCCGAGCGCGTAATGGCGCCGGATGAATTGACGTCTGCCTGATACGTCATATGAGGCGCCACGAAGAACAGGCTGGCCGAATTGAATGGCCAGCCATGCGCCTCGCCACGGCCTTTCCATGTCCCGGTGGCTGCATCTTTGGCACCGATGAACCATTGCTGGTTGCCATCAAGCCGAAAATCCTGGGTAAGCTGCCATTGCTTGACGGCGTTCCAATGCATCATGCTGTTGACTGCCCGCTCGATGAACGAGTTGGTGGTGAATGCGCCAACCTTGCCGGCGGCGATCGTCTTGGCGTTAGCAAAGCTCTGCAAATAAGCCGCACCTGTTTGAGCACGATACTGGCCGGTGGGGGCGATATGCCAGCCACGACCTCCTCCCAGAAAGTCGAAGGCACTCCAGCCAGCTTGCGAGAAAAGGCTCATGATTTCCGTGCGCTTATCTGCGGTCAGATGGCTCCAGTCGGCCATGTTGCCATTGGGATTGGCATTCGACTTGAGCCAGGTAATCAGACCCAGATATTCGACGTTGGGATTCCTGCCATTGGCGGGGTTTGCGTCGCCTGCAAACGAACCGGTAGTGCCGACCCCGGCGGGCCATACGTCGAGCGGGTGGATAGTTGGCAGCCAAGCGTTCCAGTCCGGGAACTGCAGAGCGATCGCAGTCTCACGCAGATTCATGGTTACAGTCGGGTCCATCACCTTGTCGATGTCGGCCTGGGTCAATGTGTCAGCAGATTTGCCAAACAAAGCCTGCATCACCTGTTGTGGGGTAATGAGCACGGCATCGAGACCGGCTCCCGCAGACCACGCGGTAGCGCAACTGGCCGTGCTGCAGTCCAATCCAGGGCCAGGCTGGAATGGCGGATTCCAAGGCGCGGCCTTCGCGACGTACGGCACATCCTTCAGCGACGAGCGTAAGTACGCTACGATTTGTTTGCCTTGCGCCTCGCTCAGGTTATGAAAGCGGCTTCGTTGTACGATTGCATTATTCGAATAATTGAAATATTGCAAATCGCGACCACTTTCGGCGTGGCAGGACGAGCAGCTGGCGTTGATTTTTCGCGATACGATGGACGACTTGCTTAAGATGCCGCCGCTATGCCAAAGCGTATTGCCCGCAGCGATGTCAGCCGCAGACAAGGCGCTGGCGTCGCGCTCGCTGGTGGGGTCAAACTGGTTGATCGTGGTGCTACCGATGTCCGCGGCGGCACTATTTTGCAATTGTAACTTGAGGATGCGAAAACCGTTCGAGTCGCCATCCGTGCCATTAAAGCGGAACTGGATCCGATTGTAGTTGGGTAACGCAACCAACCGTCCCAGCGTGGCGGTGTCGAGTGTAACCGTGATATGGGTCGTGTAAAAGCCACCGTCGTTCAGGCCGCGCTGCAGGCGTTCCTCGTCAGGCAGAGTGACATTGGCGTCTGTGATGTCTATCCACGGCACGCTGGCTTCGGCCGCAGTGCTCACGCCGCCCAGCACGCGCAGACTTGCCTTGATCTTGGTTGGCAGGACGCTTGAAGTCTCATATTCTGGTGCACCGAAGAAGCCGCAGCGATGACATTGGAACCAGAGTTTGGCAACATTGCTTAGTTGCGCGGGGGTGACACCTAGTTTGGCTTCGGCGATGGCCGGCTGCAAAGGTGAGCCATCGCTGAGAACTTCGATCGGCAATGTAAGTACGGCTGGGGCGTTTGAGGAAGAGGAACTTGAGGTAGAAGAACTTGAAGTAGAGGGGCCTGATGCAGAGGAGCTTGAAGTAGAGGAACTTGAAGTAGAGGAGCTTGAGCCTGATGTACCACTTTCTGCCGTCGTACTGCTAACAGTATTTGCAGTGCACCCGGAGGCTATACTTGGAAGTGCGGAATCCACCATGGCTTCGGAAGCCGCCAGCGTAGTGGCAGCAGTGACCGAGTTTAATGTCGTTCTGGCGCAAGCGGCCGCGCTGGAGCCGACATAAGCGCTCGCCTCGTTTAGCGATGAGAGCTGACTACTGAAATATTTGGCCGCTGTCAAACGATTGTTGATCA
>OULL01000003.1_pt1 | contig 2931 bp, 5 predicted proteins | sample 1694911 | NCBI WGS metagenome assembly OULL01 (sample SAMEA3914813, study PRJEB12502) | metagenome | biome: forest; material: soil | place: Canada | collected 2011-07-07 | depth 0.3 m
ATGAACGATATAAATCAAATACTTGCGTTGCCCATTTCGATCTTATCCACAGCCTTGTCCACGATTCTTGTGGATAGGTGAACCACATCAGGCTTCGAATACGACGCGGCCTTTTCCGAGACGTTTGGCTGCCAGCAGGGCGGCATCGGCACGCTTAAGCGCATAGTCCATGGTCTCTTCCGCTCGCAATTCCGCGATGCCTGCCGACAGGCGCAGAACGAGGGGAGCGTCCTTGGTCAGCAAAGGCGAATCGGCAAGAGCCTTGACCAAGCGATTGAGCGTTTCGATGGCATCCCGCCCGGTCATCTCGGCCATGATAAGGACGAATTCGTCGCCACCCAATCGGGCCATTGTGTCAACCGGGCGCATGTGCATACGCAGGAATTGTGCGAAATGAACGAGCGCCGCATCGCCCGTTGCATGCCCATAGAGATCATTGACGCCTTTGAAATCGTCCAGGTCGAGCGCCGCGCACGAAACGACCGTCACGCCATTCTCTACCGATAGCGGATAGATGTCGCATGCTTGCCGCAGGCCGCGCCGGTTCAACATTCCGGTCAAGCAATCCTCGTTCAACAAGGTGGTGGCGCGTAGTAGATCGCCTTCCAATTCGCGGATGCGCCGGGCATATAGCGCAATTTGGCGGCGGATGAGGCTGGGTACGGTCAGTGTCATCGGCAAGTCTTCGCAAGTGGAAAGCTGGGCAGTGTAGCGATACGTCGGCCTATGCGCGACCCGAATAGCGGGCCGAAACTTGGGGCTTTCGTCATCGACTAGGCGATTTTGATTTGCCTCTCTTTCGCAGTGCTTAGTGCCTCCGCACGCCTTCATTTTGTGTCGCGCGTATCCGCCTTATTTAACGCAGGTGACATGATCGAACCAAGATACGCGTTTGCGGCACGCTTCCTGGCATGACCTGCCAACTCGGCGACATCTTTGCGTGCGGGGTCGCTGATTGCCTTCGGCACACGTTCCCCACCGCGTACCGGAGCCGCTGCGCCAGTGTTCGCTTCGAATTGGCCAATCAACGCTTCGTGCCGCAGGCCATGCGCGGTGACGCCGAGCGATTTACCCGTGACGCCGAACTTTTCCATCACGTAGTCGAAGCGGCGCATCGCCTGCTTGAGCGAATAGCCGGGCTGTCCCATATGGCTGTCTTTACCGGCGACCGTTTGCTGGGCGCGCTCGATGGCCGCGACCCGCTCTGACGTGTCAAGCGGGATATAACGCTGCCGTCCACCCTTGCTGCCTGCCAATATGCTGATATAGCGATCCGCCTTCCTCTTTTCAGGCGGCAGGCCTGTAGCTTCGAACGGCACGATGCAATGAAAAGGGCGGAACATGATGGCTTCTTTTTTGCGCAAGCCGAATGCCCGAATCAATGCCATCATGGCCCCGACGTGGGAATCGTATTGCGCTATGTCGAGCAGCACGGTGTCGATGTCGATATGGTTCCCGGACCAGCTCTTGTCGACATTGGATGCCTCATGACGTTGGTATTGCTCCGGCGTCAAGCCGTAGGACGCCGGTTTCCTGATGAGTCCCGGTTTGCCGATCCAATTCGCCAAGCCGCGCAGGAAGCTCAAGTACGTCTGGATCGTCGCCGGCGCCAGCTTATCTTGTCGCCATAGGGCGGCAACCGCTTGGACGTGCCTGTCGCAGAGGTTGCGTGGATCGGGCGGTGTGGCGAACCCGCCCCGTTTCCGCAATTCCCTGAAGAAACGCCGCAAAAACACGGCGCGTTCATGCCGCGTCTTGAACGACACCTCCTTTTGTTTCGCGGTATGTTGGTTGTTGAATAGTTCGATGAACACTTCCAGCACATCCAGCGGCGGGGTGCTTCCGGCCGGATAGCGCGCCAGAATCTCCCGATTCGTTAATCCCGCCCATTGCCGATTGCGTGGCGGCTGATGGCGGCGGACATCTTCCAGGCGGCTTTTTCCTGATCGTGGCACTGTTTTTCCCCATGACGAACCGTTCGCCGCTCGAAACAAACGGCATGGTGGTGGATTTTCAAATGGAATCGGTATTGCTCACCAAGCGCAGCGGATTCCATCGCTGCGCCCGGGCCGAGATCTTTATTGCTCCGCAGCGCCGATCTCGGGTAGCACTGCGGGTTGTCCTGGTTTTACCGGCTTGGGCGACGACGCCCCTGCCGACTCGGTTGGTCGTAAAAATAGATAAAAAAGTGATCCGGCCCGGGTGCGAATTTCTTCGGCTCGCCGGGGGAAGTGAATGCAGCCTCCTTCAAGGGGAAGTTGACATCGGCGGGGAGATCGGGTCTCCCCCGCATCGGATCGATACTAAAAAGTCGTCACACCACCCGCAGGACGCCATCCCTCTCCGAAAATCCGGGATGGTGTCGGGTGTCTGAGCGCAAGCACGCGGGGAGCCTTATAGAAGGCAAGCACAGCCGCGACTGCGTATCAACGCATGCTCAAGTTATGTGACGGGTCTTGAACCGGCCACGAGGGCCAGACAGGAAAATGCAGCTAGGTGGATCGTCTCCACATGGCACGCGCATATGGCTTGCCGAAAACCGATTCAACGATCGGGAAGAAAATGTCAGTGCAAATGACGGTTGCGCCGCCTGTTTACCGCCGCGATGGCGGCCAGGGCAAGGAGCCTGTCGAGCAAGACCAGATTACGTGCATTCGGGCTTGTGCGTCAACCCGCGTATGGTGAATAACGCCGCCTTCCGGCACGGTTTTGCGTGGCGCTCGAAATATGCGCTTGATGTGCATTTATCGCATGGTAGTCGACTCGAAACGAGCGGGCATGCGGGGTTGACATCGGTTGCGCTTGCCTCTGGTTTCGTTTTTAGCGATTCGCTGGACTTTTCCAATTTTTTAGGCACTTGACGCGCCGTCTTTCGATGCGACTGTAGTCGCAGGCAAACCACGCGCTATTCTCCCTCGCCGTTTTACGTCG
>OULL01000005.1_pt1 | contig 2871 bp, 4 predicted proteins | sample 1694911 | NCBI WGS metagenome assembly OULL01 (sample SAMEA3914813, study PRJEB12502) | metagenome | biome: forest; material: soil | place: Canada | collected 2011-07-07 | depth 0.3 m
CGGTGACATCGTTCACGCCGGTTGAAGTGACGGCAACATCAAATCGCTGCCGCGGCTCCATTTCGAGCTGCTTCACAACCTCCTGCGCGGTAAAGCCGGTTCTGGCAACCAGCTTCCAGGAAACGCGAAAATGCGGTGCAAGCGCGGACACCAGCTGGCCTGAAAGCGCTTCAGACTGTGTCGCCACACCAACGCCCGCCGCCGCTGAGTCGCCGAGTATGAGCAGGCGCAGGGCGGCACCCGTGCCATCAACCCCTTGGCGCTGCCCCGGCGGCTCCGGCAAGCGCGGGGTGACACGCCGGACGTAACGGCCCTGCGCCAGAAGCATGGGACCAAGCCCGATCGTTGCGAATTGATATCCCATTGCAATCTCGTACCTTTAAGGCGCCTGACACCCAGGCCCGGTTGCCGCCCGGCGGATTTCAGAACCAGGCGCAACATTCATTGCGGCCGTGCCTCCGGGTATACCGGAAGATCATCGGCCAGCCGCAGCCACGGCAACCTGGAGCTTGCGCGCGTGTGATCTTTCGGCGGCAAATCCTCCGGATGTTCCAGCGAGCAGGTCGTCACATCCACTTCGGCAGGATATCTCGTCGACTTGAATGTCAGCGGCGTGCCGCAGCGCGGGCAGAAAGTGCGCGTGCCGTGCCCGGATGACTTGAAGCTGGTCGGACTCCCCGAAACAAAACGGAATTCGCCTGCCGGAACCGTGAACCAGGCGACCAGCGGGGCGCCGCTGGTATGGCGGCAGATCGAACAATGACAATACGTTTCCTGGGAGGGAACGCCGCCGGCCTCGTATCGAACAGTGCCGCAAAAGCAGTGACCCTTCAACACTCAATCATCTCCCTGGCCTTTCGTGATGCGCGGCGCCTTCGCCGGAGCGCCGGATTGGGCAGCGCTGGCCCATGCGCCCAGTGCCTGAAGAGCATCGTGCTCGTCAAGGCGCAGCGCCAAGTCAAAAACCTCCGGCGGAACCCATTCTGGAAACGCCCTGTCGCGACTGACATGATGACCCGCGGCAGTATGCTCCTGCTGCGCCTGCGCCAGTTGGCGCGCCGAAAAATGATCCGAGGCGCGAACCAGGGCCGGCCAAAGCCGCCGATGCACAAAGGTAATCTTCCCCCCAACCAGGCGACACACCAGGATGTCGCTTGAGCCCCCCAATGACTGAAAGACTCGAAAGATCTGATGGCTCTGCGGATGCGCCCACCAACTGCCCTTGATGGGGCCATCGACGATGGCCTCCGCCAGCCGTGGCACAGGCCCCTTGCCGGACGCGAGCACGACGCCGTGTTTGCACACGAAAGCGATGGCTTCGTCAGTGGTCATATCGCCTAGCAGGTATCAGACACTGAAGCCCAGCCACAACCCGCTGCAGCGATCCGGTGGAAACAATGGTTGGGCTTTGCGCGAGCCTGCACATAAACACGATAACAATTTATTACTCACGTGCCTGCCGCAGGCAGTTTTGCAACTTCTGAATAAATGCTTCGACTTCATGCTCTCCCAGATCAACAGGATCTCCGTGAGAGCCCACAGCGATAATGCAGATCGCTGAGCCATCGAACCAAGCGTCTATTCGATCCTGTTTTGAAGATTCCATAGCACTCCTTTTTTTGAAACCCAACGCCAGTGTTCAGCGGTGGCGTAGCCGTTCGCTGGAGCATCTTGTTGGACGATCACTTCGGATCTGTGAGGATAGGAGCGTATGCCCCCATTTCAAAGTCAATGTATCGAAAGACAACCTCCTGTATCCCATCATTGAAAGTGATGCGACAGGCGCAGAGGAAGGTACCGTATGCCGATGTGAGAACTGGAAAGCCTCTACTTCTATCAAGAGACTCGAAGACTTTGTAACCCCAATATCGCCCAAAATAGTACTCAGCCCGCACGACACTAGCTAGTGAACTGTCACCGTGTGGAGACAAATAGATTAGAACGTCGTAGACCTGATCGGGCTTGATGCTTCGAAACAAGCGGTGCACGAGCATTAATTTGCGTGTTTGGGCATAGTGACCTTCCCGCGCCATTTTCAGCCCAACGTCAACTACCACCCCCGGATCGCCGGGATTCTCATTCGGGAAGCCCTCTGGAATGTAGCTGCTCTCAGACGTTGGTGCTGGTATGTGCCACTGCGCAGTCTGCATTGCACCGATCTCGACCGTGCCAATCTTCATCGGCGCACCGGCTCTAAGGCGAAGAAGCAGTTGTGACAAAATCTGAGACAGTTCCCGTCGAAGGTAGTAAGCCGCTGACGCGATGAGTCCGACCCACAAAATAGAGGGGAGGGCGCTCCAGAAGTTACCGCCAGACGAATCGCTCATTTAGGTAGCTCCTTAGTGCCCGACCCTAGAGCTCAGTGGCGGGCCAACGCAGCCGGGCCGCCCGGAAGAGCCCCTATTAGAGCTCACATTGCCATGCATGACTCTTGTCTTTTGCTAGCTGCAAAAGGCGCTCCGCATCGTCCTTGAGCAGCTGATTAACAGCGCACTGCACCCCGAGGCGGCAATTCCTCCCCCTACAGGAGAAGGGAAACTCAATCCCACTCAGCCCGCTCCCGGCAACCCCAGCGCCACCGCCACCCGCTCGATCGATCGGCTGTAGCTCTCGGGCTGGAAGTTGTCGCGATTCTTGACCTGCGCATACAACTGGTCCACCGCCGCGCGCAACTCATCCGAAACATGCTGCGCGCCGCGCTCGGACAGCGCGGTGGTCAGTACCGACACCGCCATGGCGGTTTGCTCGGCGTCGCTGAAGTCGCCGACGTGGTCGCCGCGGGCGTCGCCGACGATGCTCTTCAGCAGCTTGCGCAACTGCGCGTCGTCGAGGGTACGGCTGCGCACCTGCGGCACGATGCTGCCGTCGAGC
>OULL01000028.1_pt1 | contig 2699 bp, 3 predicted proteins | sample 1694911 | NCBI WGS metagenome assembly OULL01 (sample SAMEA3914813, study PRJEB12502) | metagenome | biome: forest; material: soil | place: Canada | collected 2011-07-07 | depth 0.3 m
CGTAAAAACTTCAATAATTGGCGCCCACACCACCGAATTGGCTGCAATCCATACTTTTGCCGCCGCCAGCTTCGCAGGCTTCTCCGCCCCGTCCGGCCCTTCAAAAAAAAGGTGGCCGTCGTAAGATTTGGAATAGTGTTCCCTGATTTTCGCAGTGCTGGCGTGTATTAAAACGGGAGCAATGAGATCATGCCCCCTCAAAAAAGAATGATGCGCGGCGTCAGAGATGATGTAATTCATATTGGTATTGAGATGGAAAAAACTGTCGAATCGTAATCTGCAAATTACCACAACCATGTCTGACCAACAAAGTGCGAGATTAGAAAATTAATCAGGCTACAATTCCAAATCACAAACCAACGTCATACCGTCAGGAGTGACTACATGCGAATTGCCTGCGCCAGCCACGCCGCTGATCTTCAAGATGGGACATTTGACCTGGCGGTTCTACCCGAAGGCACGAATGCGACCGAATTACTCGCACTGGCAAGTCGGAATTCATCTTCGATTATCGTCGGTGCGGTGTCCGAAGGTAGCTTCATGCGCGGCGTGGCAATCCACGCCGGTGAAAACCGCATTGCGTATCGGAAAATCGGATTTGACGGAAGGTCGCGCGGATCGAACGACATATCCCAATGCCCGGTCTTCCATTTTCCCGACGTTTCAGTAGCCGTCCTGATCTGCCTAGATGTTGACGACACAACGGTACGCCCGTAAGCGAGTCGCCAGCACCGTCTAGACGAAGCTTCGCAAATTTCCGATGATCGCGTTAGGACGCACAAATCGATTGTGCCCACAAAAGCGATTATGGACACAATAATTGAACCAGTCACTCCGCGGCAGAAGCGCGGCAACTATCGACAGCACGCAGTCGAATTCAAGCGCGCGATTGTTCAACAGTCGTTGACGCCGGGGGCGTCGGTTTCGCGCATCGCGCGCGAACACAATGTCAACGCGAATCAAGTATTCACGTGGCGCAAGCTGTTCAAGGAAGGGCTGCTTGGCGAATCCGGCGTCCAAGTCAACCTATTGCCGGTAGGCATAGCTGCCCCGGTGGCTGGGCGTCCCCAAAGTGCCGATGGAGTGGTTCCAACCGGCATGATTGAACTTGTCATCGGCAAGGCGCGGCTGCGCGTCGAAGGGCGAGTCGATGAGGCGGCATTGGCGCAGGTACTGGCGCACCTATCCCGATGATAGGGCTGCCATCAGGTACGCGCATCTGGATCGCGGCAGGCATCACCGACATGCGCGCCGGCTTCAACGGATTGGCCGCAAAGGTGCAAGTCGCGCTTGCCGACGATCCGTTCAGCGGCCATGTATTCGTGTTCCGAGGTCGGCGCGGCAATGTCGTTAAAGTACTTTGGGCCAGCGGCGATGGGCTGTGTTTGCTATCGAAGCGACTCGAGCGCGGCCGTTTCGTCTGGCCGCAAGCTGACAGCGGCAAGGTGCATCTGACGCCAGCGCAATTATCGATGCTGCTCGAAGGTATCAACTGGAAGCAGCCAGAACGCACTTGGCCGCCGTTGTCGGCGCTGTAACCATCGCATTGGGCTTGTAAACTCGGCAAGAGGTGCGTAAACTCCGCGCATGCCTTCCCACCCCGCCAATCTGCCCGACGACATCGACGCCTTGAAGGCGCTGCTACTCGCCCGCGACGGCGAAATCCAGCAATTGCGCGGCACGGTCTCCACGTTGGAGCAAGCGCTGAATGTGCGGTCGCTCGAAATCGAGCAATTGAAGCTGCAGCTCGCCAAGCTCAAGCGCATGCAGTTTGGCCGTAAGTCCGAGAAGCTGGATCGCCAGATCGAGCAACTGGAAACACGGTTGGAAGACCTGGTGGCCGAAGAAGGCGCCGCAGAAGAGAAACAAGTTACGTCACATGTCGTTCGCCAGAAGTCAGTGCGCCAACCGCTGCCCGAACACTTGCCGCGCGAAGAACACGTGCTGGAACCGCAGGAATCAGCCTGCCCGCAATGTGGCCGCAGTCTCAAGCCCTTGGGTGAGGATGTCTCCGAGCAACTGGAAATCATCGCGTCCGCATTCAAGGTGATTCGCCATATCCGGCGCAAGAAAGCCTGTGCCTGTTGCGACTGCATCGTGCAGGAACCAGCGCCGAGCAGGCCGATCGAGCGCGGCATTGCCGGTCCCGGCTTGCTCGCGCACATCCTGGTGTCGAAATTCGCTGATCATCAACCGTTATATCGGCAGGCGGTAATGTACGAACGGCAAGGCGTGGAACTGGATCGCTCGACGATGGCGCGCTGGGTCGGCGCATGCGGCGCATTGATGCAGCCGTTGGTGGACGCGTTACGCAAATACGTCTTGGCCCCCGGCAAGGTACATGCGGACGATACGCCCATGCCTGTGCTGGCGCCGGGAAACGGCCAGACCAAGACTGGTCGGCTATGGGTTTATGTGCGCGATGACCGCAATTGCGCCTCAGAGGCAGCGCCGGCGGTGTGGTTCGCCTATTCGTCGAATCGGCAAGGCCAGCATCCGCAAGGACATTTGGCCGGTTTTAAAGGCGTGTTGCAAGCCGATGCCTTTGCCGGATACAACGAGATCTTCGCCGACGGATTGGTCAAGGAAGCGGCTTGCATGGCCCATTATCCCGAGCGCAGTTTTATCCGGAGCGACATGGCGCTCCGCCAACGTGCACAAGGGAATTCTGGGATTCGAACTCGGCATAAGATTCAATC